>Ga0257106_1000077_pt1 | contig 58400 bp, 36 predicted proteins | sample LP_taG_3_FD_190177 | JGI IMG/M metagenome (GOLD analysis project Ga0257106, IMG submission 190177) | Marine microbial communities from Northeast Subartic Pacific Ocean, Canada - LP_J_2011_P26_10m | ecosystem: Environmental > Aquatic > Marine > Oceanic | place: Canada: Northeast Subartic Pacific...
ATGCGCCGCGCCACTTGTCCTTGAGATCCACGTTCGATCGGTTGGTCAGTTTCGGGCCAAACGCCGGGTCGTCCAAGATTTTCTTCCATTGGCCTTTACGTATATCAAGAGAGACATTTTTTTTTTGTGTGAGTTTTGGTCAAAAGCGATTCTTTGAAGAAAAATTAGCCGTTTGTTCCCTTTGTGTTGTTCTTAAAAAAAAAACAAAAAATATTAAAGGGGGAAAGTAGGGCTTTCCTCCCTTTTTTGCCTCGATCTAAAGATGACGACGACGTAAACGACGATAGAAGAAGAAAAGCCTTCTCTGCCACATCGCTCTCCATCTCACTCCCGCATCTCCTCAAAGCGAAAGAGACAACAGACTCCTTCCTCGCGCGCGAGCGAGAGCGAAAGAAAGTAAAAAATACAGCAAAAAGCAGCCCTTTTCAACAACAAAAAAAAACAAAAAAATTAGAAATTACCTGGACCGTATTTCGCTACCCCGGCGGTCAAGGCTACCTTTTCCGGTTCCGTCCAGACTTTGTAGCCTTTACGCGCGGGCGTGCGTTGTCTCGGGGCGGACGGTTTCTGTTTTAAAGGGAGAGAGAGAGAGAGAGAAAGGTTAATGCTAACGCCAGGTGTATCTATTCTTTTTTACAAATTAATCCCCTCGGGAATGAGAGAATTGGGGGAAGGAAACCCCTTTGAATTGGGGGAATCGAGATTTATATAAACACGTTGGCGCGCAAAAAAAGGGCAAAAGATGAGAGCGAGAGCGTCTCTCTCTCTCTCTCGAGTCGTTCATTTGCAAGCTCTGCGCCGTACCGATTTCGCGGCTTTTCTCGCCGATTTCGTTCTTTTGGCCATAGTTGATGTGTTTAATGAGTAATTGTCTCTCTTTCAATGAGGCCGTTTCGAGAAGCAGAGTTCAAAGCAAGACGAAAACAAAAATTCACAAAAAATCGATCGATTGAAATTTTTTTTGTGGAACCAATCACAAAGAGAAGCTTTCTTTTCTGCCTTTGCCAAATCAATCCTCTCTCTCGTTTTGTCTTTCGCCAAAATATCTCTTCGAAAATCTTTCTCGCTTTCTCGTCTTTTCGTATCATTTTTAAGAACATCATCCCCCAAAACTTATAACTCTCTCTCTCTCTCTCTCTCTACTACTCTCCAACAACGGCTGCTTTCGAGAGTTTCATTTCAACACGCACTTACGCACGTTTTAAAGTAATAATATGACGTCGTCGTCGGTTTTTTCCCTCTCTTTCCGGAACAGCATCGTCTCTGTCAACGGAAGAAGCGCATCATCCATCATCGGAAATAAAGGAAAAAGAAACAATGTTGGTGCTCCTTCTTTCGTCGTCAGAGCTGCTGCTTCAGACGATGAAAAGCCGAGAGTGAAATCGTACCTCGACGCCGGGAAGAAAACGAAAAACTCGGTCGGTTTGAGGAACTCGTTTTACGCCGGAACGTTTAAACCGATGAAATTTGCCAAATCTGGCACGCAATTCTACAAGTCCTCGTCGGGGGCGAACAAGAAGAAGTTTCAAGCGCCAAAGAAACCGTTGATGATGAAACCGAAAGCAAAACCGATGATTTCGAAACCAATCAGCAAGATTAAACCGATTTCGTTCGCCGCGACGACGCCGACGAAGAAGTCGTCGTCGTTCGCGGTGCCAAAGCCGAAACGTTTGAACGTTCCGAAGAAGAAGAAGCCGGTGTACACGCCGTTTCCGGCGCTGAAGCGCTCGGGACCGCCGGTCAAGTCGCAGTATACGATTGAGAAGCAACCGATTAAACCAGTGAAGCAAATCATGAATTCGAGAGGGAAGGTTGCGACGAAGGCGCCGGCGACGATGAGAGCGCAGACTTTGGTGTTTTCGAACATATTCGCAAGTTTGAGCGGCGGCGGAGAGAAGAAGACGAAGAAGACCGCTTCTCCGGCGGTCGCGCCGCCTCCTGCCATGACGGCGGTCAAAATCGCGTTGCCGGTGCAAATGAAGAAGAAAGAAGAGCAAAAGAAGACGAATAATGACATGTCCAGAGACGAAATCGGCACTTACGGTTTGATCGCCGCCTTTTCCTTGGCCTCTTTCTCTTCTTTAGTCGTTTTGCCGGTGGCGTTGGGAGACGTTTTTGAATTGATTGGATTGGGCGTATCGGCGTATTTCGTGTACTCGTTAGTCGTCAAAGACGACGATTTGGGTTTGTCTAAAACGCTAGACGAGGTCGAATCGCAAACCGGGTTGGACGTTCGAGAGCTGACGAATTCCACGGTTGGGTTAGTCAAAGATACCGTGAGCACGGTTTCGAGCAACACGAAAAAGACCAGCTACCCGAAAAAATCCGAGACGCCGAAGCCGGTCGTCGCGGCGGCCCCGGTTGAATCCGAAGAACCAAAAGAAGACGACGAGGAATAAACGACGCGTTTAAAGCTTGTTCGCGTCCGCCGTTGTTTTATTATTATTATTATTATTATTATTATTACCCGTACGATCGCATTTTCATCCAACGTAATAAAGTTATTATTTCGAGAAGGTTTCCTTCAACGTTTTGATTCTTTCGTCCAACAAAACCGCACTCGCTGAATCCCCATCTTTCAACATACCCAACAACACTAAAGCGTCCCCGACTTCTGGCCCAGCCGTTCGTCCAGTCAACGCGATTCTAAACGGCATGAACAACCTTTTACCTTTTCTTTCCAACGCTTTACCCGTCGCGTTGATGAATTTTTTCACATCGTTGTTCTTTACGCACTCTTGCAACTCGCCGGATTCGTGCGCACTCACGATCGCATCTACAATCGGTTGAAAATCATCCTCGATAACTTTTTGCATTTGCTCGTTCGTTTTCATTTCCTCTTGCAACGGATATTCCAAAATTTCCTTCACTTTCGCGCTGACGTCCTCGGTTAACTCGATGGAATCCTTTACCAAACTAATCGCCATTTTCTTCGCCTCGTCGCTCGCCGTCGCGCTCATCACCCCGGATTTCTCCATCGCCAACCCTAACATTTCGTTTTGTTCGCTTTCCGGTAATAACCTAATGTGTTGACCGTTCATCCAGTTCAACTTAACCGTATCAAACACCGCCGGGCTCTTGTTGATGCGTTCAATCGCAAACAAAGGAGCTAACTCGTCCACCTCGTAAATTTCTTTTTCGGTGCCATCGTTCCACCCTAACAACGCTAAAAAGTTAATCATAGTTTTCTGTAAATATCCTTGCTCTTTAAATTGTCCAACAGACGTCGCGCCGTGTCGTTTACTCAACTTGGAGCGATCCGGCGCTAAAATCAACGACATGTGCCCGAAAGTCGGTCTCTTAAACTCCAACGCGTCGTACACCAACGCTTGTCTCAACGTGTTCGGCAAATGCTCTTCGGCTCGTAAAACGTGCGTAATCCCCATGGTCGCATCGTCCACCGCCACGCAAAAGTTATACACGGGGATCCCGTTCGATCGTAAAATAACGAAATCCCCGAGCGTGTCCGTATCCCACCCAACTTTACCTCTAATCAAATCGTCGATTTCAATGCGTTCGCCTAACGGTACGCGAAATCTGTACGTATATGGCGCGCCAGTCTCCTCCATCGCTTTCACTTCCTCCTCCGACGCCGTCTTCCACTTCCCCACGTACTTCGGCGGTAATTTCTTCGCCTCTTGTTCCGCTCGCATCTGTTCCAACTCCTCGTCCGTGCAAAAACACTTGTACACGTGTCCCGATTTCATCAATCTCCGCGCGAGCGTTTGGTAAATAGCGCCTCTCTCCGATTGTCGATACGGTCCGAATTCGCCTCCTTTTTCCGGTCCTTCGTCGTAATCCAGACCTAACCAGTTCAAATCTGCCAGCATGCTCTGTTCGCTCTCTCGGGTCGACCTCGCCGTGTCCGTATCCTCCACTCGCAAGATGAACTTCCCGTTCGTTTTTTTCGCGTACAACCAGTTAAACAACGCCGTTCTCGCTCCGCCAACGTGTAAACTCCCGGTCGGAGACGGCGCGAACCGAACGCGGACGGTGCCGTCGTTCGGTGGGATTTTAATCTCCACGTCCTCTGGGTGCACAACTGAAGAAGACGCCGACGTACTTCTCACGTACCGGACCTTAGAACGTCGATTTCTTAACAACGCGCAGTGGTATCCGATGTGTCGTTGGGATAAAGTGCACGATTTGATCGCGCTGAAATGCGAAGATTTCGCCGCAATATTCGTCATCGAGAACATTGTTTACTGTAACGTTGTTCGTGTGGTTTCGTAAGAGCAGAAGAATAGGTTTAAAGTGTCTTTACTATATGCGCGCGAGGAAAGAAAGTGACGATGATGATCGTGTAAAAAGTGGATAGAATGGACAAGCGAAGGAGCTTAAATTCGTGCGAAATACGCGAGAACGGAAGGAAAAGGTCGCGCTAACTACTAGTATATCTTCTTTTTTAAATTACAAGCTGCGTGTGTGTGCGCGTAAATTTTATGTATCCGAGCACGTGTTTACGATACGATTATACGACGTGCGTAACGTTCCATCTTCGTATCGCCAACCGGGTGGGAGAGGACAGTTGTTGTCGAGGAGGTATCGTACACACTCGGGGTGGTCGTTCTCGTAGTTTTCGGAAGCAAATGCGCCACTGTTCCAAGGCGCTTTGGCAGTTTCGCGCAAGTACTTCAAACAGTCTAAGTGGCCGTTCATGGCCGCATTCCCACACGCCCATTCGTCATATCCATTATACTTACGCTCAACAAGATATTCAAGTATATGAAGATGACCATTTTGAGCCGCCCTTAAGGCAGTATCCTTGTCCCAAGGCGCTTTGACTTCTTCGTGTAAGTATTTGAGGCACTCGAGTTGACCGCCAAAGGCCGCACACGCACACGCATCTTCGTTATAATTATCAAATTTACGCTTGACAAGATATTCGAGTATGTGAAGATGACCATTAAAAGCCGCCCAAGCGGCAGTATTATAATCCCAAGGCGCTTTCGCCTCTTCGTGTAAGTATTTGAGGCACTCGAGATGACCGTTTTCGGCAGCTAATCCACACGCGTCCACATCGATAGGACACTTCTTTGCCACGCAATACTTTAGCATTTTCAAATTACCGTGCTCTGCGGCCGCATCAATCGTCTGTTCATCCCACTTACACTTTTTCTCCCCTCGCGCCCACTTGAGCAATTCGAGTTTATTCGTTTTAGCAACTAAAGAGCAGAAACGTGGTTCGTCCCAGTCTATATCAAAATCGTGATCATAATCGCCCCACGGATAATGCTTCCACGCTACTTCCAAAGTCGATATCGACGACATCTCTTCAATATGAAACCACTTTTTCAAATCTCTCTCGCGAGATGATCTCTCAATCAACTTGCTCGTCTCCGTATTCACCCCGTACAAGAATTTCACATCATTCGAATTCAATCTCGGAACGATATGCGTCAAGCTCACATCGTCGTTCTTCACGATCAAATCCCACAACAAAACGTTCCCTCTCCTCTCCTCCTCGTCTATCCCCCGCAGTCTCTGCAGTCGTTCATTTTCCTCCTTCTCCCTTTTCCGTCGTCTTTTATTTCGTTCTTTATACGCATAACTCTTCGTCATCAAACAAGTTTATTAGGGGAAAAACTGAAGCACAATCAATCGCTTCATTTTTTGACATCAAACCACCACATAACCATATTATTAAGGAGGAAAAATGTCGACGATTCAGACGACTTTTGCAGGCGTGCGTTGCATCGACCACCGTAACCACCATAACTCGTTGCTCAACCACCACCGCGTGGGAGCAAAAGTGAAGAAGATGAAGAAGAGGAGGAAGGTTTGTAGTCGTCGTGATGATGATGATTTTGGCGGTAAAAATATAGATATGATGGAGGAAAGCAAGTCCGAAACGGCGGCGATGATGGCGGTAGCGATGATGATGACGACGATGCTGACGATGGTAAACGACCACAACCCAATTTTCGTGGCGTTCGCGGAGACGAAGTTTCTGCCGATACCGGAAACGAGCGTGCCTTTGACGAGCACGTGCGGGAATTTTTCCAAGGAACGGTTGGATATCGCGAGGCAAATATTAATCTGCAACCAAGAGTCCGGCGCGAAGAACTGGAAGCAAGCGTGCTTGTCGCATTACTCCGCAAACGTGGAGTACACGGACGGACCGGGGTTGACCAGAGTCGTTGGGCGGGACAACATGCGGCAATACTTGAAGAACCAGTTTGATTTTTCCCGGCAATGGTTAAGCGTAACGGACGAAGTGTGCGACGCGGATAAGTACGTGGCCGAGTGGAATTTGAGCATGGATTTGGGGATAGGGAGCTTTCGAGATCTTCCCGGGGTGACCGTGTTGAAATTTATGGAAGATGGGAGCGATTTGGTGAAATATCATCGAGATTATCTGCCGGATGGGAACATCGTGGAACGACAGCCGGTTGTAGGAAACTTGGTGAAATTTCAGCGCGAGACGTATTCGAGATGCATGGCTTCGAAAGAAGGCTGCGTTGGGTTGTTAGGCGGACCGGGTAAATAAATACTAGATACGTGAATATAACAGCGATATAGAGAGTAGTTAGGTAGTATTTTATAGAAATTAAATCTAGATATGTACGTAGTAGCGTAAGTATTTTTATCATTGCATGTTCAACTCAAAATGTTTGTTGTGTTGTTATATTTCTTGTTATATTTTCTTCTTCTTTTTCTTCTTCTTTTCAATCAATCGTAAATTATTTATCGTCGAAATACCTCGCCAATCGCGACATGTCGACGATGATGACTTCTCCGTTCTTTTCTTGATTGCTCGATTTGATTTTCAAAACGCCATCTGCACCGTCCACCATGACCAATTCGGCAACTTCCCCTCTCTCGTCGCCGTTGACGACGATGACGTCGTCGCCTTTGAGCGGGACGACCAACTCGACGTTTTCTTCCGCCACGGTTTCCGCGCGAGCGCCTCGAGAAATTTTCTCAAAGTGTTCCACGCCAGATTTGACGTTGGAAATGCCCGGTTGGACGTCTAACGCTGAACCGCCGACGCCGTGAACTCTCTTCACGACACCTTGCGAGCCGTTCATGAGCTTCACGACCGTACCAGGCAAGTAATCGCCGTCGTAACCATTAGGAACGAGTTGTTGCTTTCCACCCTTATCGTTCTTGCCGTATTCGGCGGCGATGGACCCGGCATGAGCCCCAGCGGGTTCGTCCGCACCCCACGCGTCGTCTCTTCCTGGAGTCATCGTTGGGTTCCAAGCGTTGTCTCTGGCCGGCGTTGTCGCGTAGCCTGCACCGTGCGCCGGAGTTGCCGCCGTGTGTGCCGGCGTTTGCGCCGCGTATCGATCCACCGGTTGTTGCCCGTAGCCGTAGCCTCCGTACGCAGCTGGAGCAGCCGTACCATACGTAGTCGTAGAGCCAGGTCCACCACCGAGTTCGTCTCTGTTCACCGTGACCGTTCTGGCTTGCGCTTGTAACTCAACTCGTGCAGTTTTCGGTCCGCAATCGACCACTTTCCCTTTGTATCCGGCATACACGCCTCGGCGAATGGTGACGAGCTTACCAACCATAGGATCCGCACGTTCTCTGCCCATGCGCTGTTGAATAACCGGTCGTCGCTGTTGCACCGCTGGCTGTTGGTACATGCCACCGCTCGCGTTGGCCATTTGGGCCGTGAGACCCATGGATTGCGCGATGAGCGCATGACCCGGCGATTTCGGCGCGTTGGTAAACGCCGATTGCATGGCAGGCGTGAGACCGGGGATGGCCCCACCTTGTCGAGTTCCTTGTCCACCGTGGACGAAGCACTGACGAGATCGCAAACAAACAATCCCGCCGTCTCTTTGAACGCCTCTGGCTTTGACCCAAATCGTGCCTTTATAGATGTGTTCTACCGTCGCGTTGACATCATTCAATTGGCCTTCGTTTATTCGGACGATAGATCCAACGTCGATGAGTTCCATCGCACCGTCTTGCGCGGTTTGATTTCTCGAGTTCATCTTTCGTTTGAAATCCGCGAGCTTGCACGCTTTCACGTTTGGTCGTTCTAATGTGCCGACATTTGTGAGCACAAACGCGACATCTTTCTCAACTCGAGTCAAAACGCCGACGTTTCCGTCATCCAACATGGCCAAATCGTGCAAAGCGTACTCGCCGATGCGGTCGACGCGCGTCGCCGCTTCAGCATCGTCCGCAAGATCGCGCATGAAGACGGAAAACTCCTCGTTCGTGGACGTGGAAAAAACAGTCGCGATTTGGTCGGAAACTTTGACCACCATCCCGCTCGCGCCTTCGTGCGCGCCGTGAACGACGCGAACGGTGGAACCAACTTTAAAGTGTTTTCGTAACTGCTCCGGGTTGAATGGCAACGGATCGGTGAGATCTTTGTGCGAAGGATCGACTATAACGCGTCCATCGGCATCGACGCGTTTAATCACGCCTTCCAAGTTTCGAAGATCACCTTCGACGACGATGACTTGATCGCCGACGAGAAATCTCGCCGCCGCGCTCTTGCTCGCTTTCTTTTCATTCATAGTAAGTTTCGCGAGACGATTGATGTGGTTGTTCGTTGACTTCTTTCGTCGCGCTCCGCCGTCTTCATCGTCTTCTTCGTCGTCAAAGTCGTCGTCCTCTTCATCGCCGCCCGGGGCAAACTTTTGAATCTCATCTAGCGAAGGCGCTTCGGTCAATTTCACCGTCGTCAACGCGCATCGTTTCAGCAAGTACCCGTCTTTAATCTTGTGCGTTCCACATAAAACGTCCACGCGGTCGTTCAACGTTCGATCAAATTTCCCGCGCTCGAACGATAAATTCTTATTCTTGGCTTCGGTTTCAGAAAACAATCTCGCGGCTGGTCGCACCGTCGGTTTCGGCTTATTCTTCGCCTCGCCGGATTCTTTCTCCGCCAAATGCTGGTAATCGAATCGAGGTAAGATTTTCACCACGCACGAGTTATCCCCGTAGTTCACTTCGACAACTTTAGCCAAATCCGTTTTGTACACCCCCGATCGCATGCGCACCCAAGAATCCGGTCGAATAACCTCGACTTCTTTCTTCGCCACGGAAATTGATTCTACCATTTCCTTCAACGGCACCAATTTCGGAGGTTTCATGTGATACACGTGCCTCAACCCTTGCAACGCCTTCCTGACGTGATCGTCGCGCATGGCTTCGACGTAGACGTACCCTTTCAAATGATCTTGCGTCACCACGGACATGATTTTCATCGGCGGCTTGTTCGTTTTTTGCAAGTTGATCATCTTCTGCATTAAACAAATCGTCACTTCTCTCTCTTTACCTTGCTTCACCGCGACCATCCACAATTTCGGATCGCGAACGGTTGGATGCAACGACTGCTGATCGACGTACTCGTTCACGATCGGACCTCGTCTCTGACCTTCCTCGTCGTAGGCGTCCGCGTACCGTCTGGACTCGTACCTCTCCTTTACCATTCTCTCCAACTCTTCGTCGTCTGCGGCATCAATCCTCTGCGCTTGTTCGACTCTCGCGTGTAACCTCGTGTCCATCTCCCTCGCCAAAGCCTCTCTTTCCGCGTCGTCGATGGGTTCCTCCTCGTCGCCTTCCTCGTCTTCCTCGTCGTCCGATCCAGCCGCGTCGGCGATGTCGTCGATAAATCGACTCACCGCTTTACCATCTTTACCTTTCGCTCGTTTCTTCTTCTTTTTTCGTCGGTCGTCCTCGTCGTCGTCTTCGTCCGCGACGTCGTCGATGAACTTGTTTTTGCGTTTCTTTTTCTTTTGTGTCTTCTTTTTCCTAGTATTCTCATCTTCGTCTTCTTCTTCTTCTTCGTCGTCACCCTCGAGATCTTCCGCATCGGACGGTTCCTCGTCGCCAGATTCCTCCTCCTCCTCTGAATCATCGTCTGAATCGTCTTCTGAATCGTCTTCTGAATCGTCTTCTGAATCCTTCTCGTCGTTTTCTTCCGCAGGACCGCCGGCGTCTAATTTTTCCTCCTCGTCGTCGTCATCGCCTTTTGCTGCCGCCTTTTCTGGTTCTTCTCCTCCTCTTCCGTTTTCTCGATCACCAATGTCCTCCTCTCTCTCTTCCTCTTCCTCGGCTTCTGCCATAGCGACTTTTCAACAGCAGCAGCAGCAGTGAACGCGGCAGGTTTGTGTTAAATCCGATTTGAATTCTCTCTCGAATGAGTTTCCGATCGATCGAAATTCTTCCAAAAGAAAACGATTCTTCGACGTGTTATCACGCGCAACAACGAGAAGAGCGAACACGAGAAGACAGAGTTTGCTTATGTGTATATATAAACTTCTTCTTCACGAATACTCGCAGTTTATTTAGGAATATACTACTCCGTAGAATACTAATAACTCTCTTCTCTTTTGTTCGATTAGTACGCGAAAGTGAAGAAAATTCGACTGAGAAAATTTTACACCGGTGTTTTTACCGCAGCTACATATAGAAAAGCACTTTTCGATATTACAATTTCATCCGCCTCGAGCCTTTCTTCTTGCTCTTTTTATTCCCATTTTCATCTTTCGTGCTAAACAAATGAAACGCCTCTTTGACACTTCTCTCCAACCCGGCGTTCCCTCCGCTTGGTTTCCCGTTGGACTTATAAATACCTCTCGGATCGTATTTCGGTCGCTCGATTAAATGGTGCGTGTCGTCTTTGTTTTTCGCAACCTTGTGTAAATCCATGAGATGTAAATGCAAAGTCGGGATGGTTTCTTTGACGCAAACGGCGTACCCGTTGTATAACGCGATGACTTTCCCGGCTTTTTTCGAGACCGTACCTCGGGTGTGCGAAAAACGTCCTCGCTCCGGTAACTCGTCGTACCACTGCTTATTCTTCAAAGCGTCTCTTCGGTATTTGTTAAAATTCTCGTGCGCGGTTTTCGTCTCGCACCGTATGGTCGCCGTAAAATCCGTCGTTTTTAACAACGTCGGCATCACGGTCGTTAAACAGTTTTCGTACCCAATCCTCGTCTCCTCGGCGTCGATGTATGCCGCCTCTCTCTCTAATAAACCTTCCGGATTCTTCTTCAACTCGTCCCGATTCAACCCGCGTTCGTGCGCTTCCTTCAATCTCTTTTCGTTCTTACGAAGCGTCTCCAAACCTCTCAACCCGACTAACGGTTTACACCTGTGCCCGTTCGGGTCCCCGTGATCGTGTTCGACCACAAACCCATCCGCATCCGCGATTTCCTCCCCATCCGCGATCGATTCTATTTGCTCCTCCGCGTCGTCCGCGATGGACTGATCGGACAACGCTTCCAAAATCTCGTGCGTCGTCGCTTTCGAGGACAAATCCAAGTTCCCTTCCACGTCGTTTTCCGCGTGATATTCCGTCTCTTCTTCGTTTCTATTATTCATCAAAGCCTGTTCTGAATAGGATTCTTTAAACTCTTTGTAATCGTTCGGGTTTAACGACGGCGCCGTCCCTTCTCCGAGCGACTCGAAATCGAAATCATTGGACGAATCCGATGATGATGTTGCCGCCTGATTATAAACTTTTGCCGGGTTTATCGCCGCCATGTACGCCTCCGCGTGCATCATTCTCGTCGTCGTCGATATAAAAAACAGAAGAAGAGCGTAATAATAACGCATCGTTTTAGTCGTCGTCGTCGTCAAAGCGTAAAGCCTCGTGATGAGTATACGCGCAGTTTAACAGAGAGATGTGTGTATTGAATTTTTATTTTGTGCGTTGTGGCGTGCGTTGTTTCGTTACAAAGGCAGAAGCATGCCATTTTTTCCTCCCCAAAGTTTTTGCACTCTCCTCATAAAAACCACAAAAACGAACGACTTATTAGAGAAAAAACATGCCGTTCCAGGTGCGCACACACACATTCGTCTCTCTCTCTCTCTCTCTCTCTCTCTCTCTTTGTGTTTCTGTATTCTATATTGATATTCAGCGATTCGATGCGCTCGACGCATCGTGGATTGGACGGTCGCGTCCTTTCGTCGTTTACGTCGCATGGATTTGGATTTTTTTTAATTTGCGCGCGAAATACGAGTCTCCTTCCTTTGCGAAGAAGGAGAAAATTGCGCTTATTTGCGCTTTGAAAGTCGGAAATCGGGGCGGAAGGTGCACGCGCGAGGATTTGAATGCGCGTCGGAGTGCCTCGTCGCGCGCAGCAAGTGTTCGTTCGTTCGAGGCGTATGCTTTCGACGCGGATGGTTGGATGTGCGAGAGGGTTTTCGTACGATTGCGCGCGTTTACGCGCGACTTTGCGACCGGATGGGGTTTTTCCGCTCTCATTGAGAGAGAGAGAGAGCGGTCGCTCTTTCGCGGTGATGGTGTTCTGTTTCTCTCCGTCTCTCGGGGCGAAAGCCTCTCGATGTCACTCGTCGTCGTCGTAAAGTCATCCTGGGGAGAGCGCTCGATGACTTTTCTCTGCCCGCTCTTGGCAACGCATACTTACCAAAACGTCTTTTTCCTCTCCTACCAATAAACAACAGAGAAACATCGAATTAGGCCGAGTCGCGCTGGTCAACTTGAAAGCGGACAAGCTGTACGGCAAGCTCGTCGTCGTCGTCGACTTGGTGGACCAAAACAGAGTTTTAGTCGACGCGCCGGGCATCAAGCGATGCATCATCAACTTGAAACGCTTAGCAATCACGCCGATTAAATTGGACACGGGGAGATGTCCGGACGCTGCGGCGTTGGCGGCGGCGCACAAAGGCGCGGCGGCGGAATTCGCGGCGTCTAAGTGGGGGCAAAAGATCGCGAGGCAAAGCGCGAGAAAGGCGTTGACTGATTTTGATAGATTTAAGGTTGCGATTGCGAGATCGAAGAGATCCGCGATTGTCAAGAAGGCGATGGCTTAATTGAGATGAAACACAACACACTTAGATTTTTTTAATTCAACAAAACGTAAATTTTAGCTCTTATCATTATTATTATCTCTATTATCTCTACTACTACTGCTACTACTACTAGTACATCTGTTACAATTGCCACGTTCCTCCGCTGCTAATTTCTATCTTCTTCCGCCTCCTCTGCCTCCTCTACCACCACCTCCACCTCCAAGAGAGAGAGAACTCGCGAATTGAACAGTCGACGTTTCTCGAATGTCGTCTTCGCAGAAACAACAAGCAATTTTCTCAAACTCCTCCGTCTCGTCTCGCTCGCCGTAGATTTTTGTCATGATCAAACACTTCGCGTCGCACGCGGAACACTCGTGCTCGTCAGAAACCTCAACTTTTTTTAAACCTTTGGGTAAGCCAACGATTAAGTCGCATTTGGTACAGTTTAAGCGCCATCGTCCGCCTTTGCGTAAAATCGGGTCGAGCAAGAGTTGCGGTAAAGAAACCACGGAGGCCGCCGTCGAGGACGATCCCGCGGCACCCAAAGTCGCGTTTGCCAAGTAATACGGATCCTTCGCGGTTACCTTTTCACAATTTGGACAAGGGGCAATCGCGCGTTCGCTCACGATCGGGTGTAAAACGGAATGTGGACACCCGCCGCTTTTACTCGAAGAAGTCCCGAAATCTGGCGGATGGTTATAGCAAAACGGACAGAACGGATACGCGCGTTCGCCGTCGGATGTTTCGTATATGGATAACTCGAAATCGCAAATCTCGCAAAATCTTCCCGACCACGGTTTAATCGAACTCGCGTTTCGTGGACACTCAAACGTTTCCGCCTCGGTTTCGCAAAACAATCTAAACGTTTTCCGTCCGTGGCGTCTCCCGGACGCTTGGAGTTTCAGATACCTTCGACATCGACCGCACACGGTGTGTGGGGTAGATTGAAGCTCTTTCGGGGACGCGAACGAGGCTTCGAATAAGTTGTCAACGATGGCGATGTTCTTCTCGAAATGTATGAACTTAGCTTTGATTTGCATCAACGCCTGCGAAACGACGGCGTTTTTATCCGCTTTACCTTCGGCAATTAAATCGAGTTGTTTTTCGATGTGCGCGCGAACGGTCGGCAACGCGAGCTCTTCGTCAATGGACGCATACGCTCGACACAAAGTGATTCCTAAATCAGTTGGTATGACTCTCCGTCCGTCTCTTGGGACGATTTCGCAATATTTACGCGCCTCGACGGTGTTGATGTGCGTTGGAATGGAAGCGTCCGTGCCGATGCCGTTTTTCTCCATCGTGCCTATGAGTTCAGATTCCGTGAGATAATTCGGCGGTTGCGTTTCGCCTCGCTCAATTGTGACTGAAGTCACGTCCACGTCTCTGCTTTTATTATTTTTACTCTCGTTATCGGACAATTGATACGCGTCTGGGATTATTTTGAGTTTCGGCGCTCGTCTCGGCAACGCCTCGGTCCAACCGAAATCGAGAATTTTCACCCCTTTCGCTTTCCACCATTCGCTTTCGGCAATCGCAATTTTGCTCTCTATGTTTTCCAATACTAAATCCGGAAGTAACGTCGCTAAAAAGTGTCTAGATATGAGCTCATACACGCGAAACATTTCGCCGCTCATGGAATTTCGATTCCCGAATCTTCCCGCGGGCGTAATCGGCGGGTGATCGCCGGCGTCTTGTCCACCGGACGGTTTTCGAATCGAAGAAAAACTTAAAATCTTTTTCGCGACGTCGCCCCACTCGTCGTTGCTCGTTTGTGAGGCGACGATACTTTTGAAATCAAACCCGGGCGGATACGCCGACGATTCCGTTCGCGGGTAGGAAATGAACCCGTCCAAGTATAATCTCTCGGCGATTTGCATCGCTCGGTGCGCGCCGATGCCCATTTTCGAACACGTTTTCAACATTTCAACCGTATTCATGCCCGGCGGAGGCCGTTTCGATTGCTTCGAACGGATCGTGCCGACCAATTTGCCTTTCTTGTCCTTCTCTTTCAGAAAATCCGAACACAACGCTTCTAAAGATATCGCGCTCGATTCGTCGAAAACGCGTTCGCGATGCCACTTCCATTCGGCTATTTCGTAACTCGTCGTCTTCGTCGCCATTCCGTTGTCGTCGTCGACGATGTCGCCGTCATCATCGCTTTGTTTTAAACTCATCGCCGCAACTGCTGGTAAATTCAACTTTAACCGCCAAAAACTCTCCGGGACGAACCGTATAATCTCCAAATGTCTCTTCACGCAAAATCCAAGCGTCGGCGTTTGACACGGCCCGTAACTCACGCACCTCGAATCAAACCCGCTAAACTTATCCTGAAAATACTTCGTCTGAAACCGCGTGAACGCGACGCCCATTTTCAAATCCAGTTCTTGCCTCGCGTCCACCGCGTCGCTTTCGTTCTTATTCGGTTTCGTTAAATTTTTCATCGCGTTTTCTACGCTCGGTTTCGATATCGCGCTAAACTTTGCCCGGTAAACATTCTCATAACTTCCTCCTCCTCCTCTCATGCGAGGCACGACCGCGTCCATGACTTCAAAACATATGTTCTCCCCTTCTCGATCGCAATCTAACCACAACACCAGCGCGTCGCACGTTCTCGCTTCTCGTTCTAAACTCCCTCGTATTCTCCCAGAGGTGACTTTCTTTTCCGTCTTGCAATCGAACAACAGTTTCGGATCGAGGTCCCAGTCTTGAAACCTGTCCGGAAAATCGATCGAGCACACGTGCCCGGCGACGGAGGTGAAACGATGCAAACATTTCTTCTGCACAAAAGGTCTCCAAAACTCGTGCACATCGATCGAACCGACGGTTGATTTCTTCGTTTTTAATCCGGTTCCTCTTTTGTTCCCCAACGAACTCTCATCGCAATCATCATCCAAAGACGACGACGAGGACGATAAAAGCTGCGCGATAGATTTCGCCAGAGACGGTTTCTCCGCCACGTGTAAACACGTAAACACTCCTCGTTCTCCTGATCCTCCTCTTTCTTCTTCTACTTCTTCGTCGCCCATCATATCATGTTGTGGTTGCCATTTTTGACGTGATTTTTCTCCGAATTCTCTTCCTTCTTTTGTTGCTTAAACCCTAAGAGAATCAAAACCCTAAACTAAATCTGGCGGCTTGCTTTGTCCTTTGCCCTTAGGGAAATCTCTTCACATATCTGTATTATATATCTTACCCTGCCTCAAACTGGAGAGACAGAGAGAGTCAGAGAGCATTTACATGCATTTCAGAGCGTAAAATGATGACGATGCACCAAATAAGTCAAGAAAAGAGTCGTTTTAGTAGTCGCACTTTATTAACTTTAGAATCGACTGAAATCGACCTAAACGTCTTTTTCCTCCTCTGGGCGACCACCTTGGTGTTCATCATGCAAGGAGGGTTCATGCTCCTCGAAGTCGGCTCGGTCTCCATCAGAAACACGAAAAACATATTGTTCAAAAACGCCTTCGACGTGTGCATCTCCGCGTGCTGTTTTTACCTGTGGGGGTACGCGTTCGCGTACGGAGACGACTCTTCGGGAGGGTTCATTGGAACCACGGAATTCGCGTTGTCAGACATGGAGAAAAGGACGAGCTCGGGCACGAATTCCTTCGCCGGGTCGATATCGCAAGGCCATTTGCGAGCGGATGCGGCTTTTTTTTACGCGCACTTTGCGTTTGCGTTGAGTTTTGCCGCGACGGCGGCGACGATTATGAGCGGAGCTGTCGCGGAGAGGATGAACTTTAAGGCGTACATTCCGCTGACGGTGTTGACGGTTTCGGTTATTTATCCGATGGTCGCTCACTGGGTGTGGTCGTCGAAAGGGTGGATGTCTGCGTTTAAAATAGATGCGGGGAGCAGACTGTTCGGGGTTGGAGTTGTGGATTTCGCGGGGAGCTTAGTCGTCCACGTGGTTGGTGGGACGGCTGCTTTGGTGGCGTGTTGGTACATCGGGCCGAGATCGGAACGGTTCGGGATTGGAGGGAAGATAAACGAGTTGCCGATGCAATCGCCGGTGTTTCAAATGTTTGGGACAATTTTAATGTGGTTCGGGTGGTACGGGTTTAACACCGGAAGTGTTGGAGTTTATGTCCGAGGCGATCAATTTGAAGGCGCTTCGAGGTATATCGTGGCGAGAACGGCGGTTTGTACGACGATGGCGGCGGCGTTTGGCGGGTTGAGCGTCGTCGTGTTCGATTTGGCGAGAAACAAAAAGCAAATTTCCCCGCAAAGGATGAATAATGGGATTTTGACTGGGTTGGTATCCATTTCCGGATCGTGCGCGTTGGTACACCCGGCACTCGCCGTGTTGATCGGCATTGTCGCCGGGATCGTGTATAGCTTGAGTTCGAGTTTATTGCTCAGGAGACGAATCGATGACGTCGTCGACGCGGTGCCGATCCATCTTTTCGGCGGCGTCTGGGGGCTCATCGCGACCGCGTTGTTCACCAAGGAAAGTTTTTACAATCTAGTCTATAACACGCCTGACTCGCAGAGAGCGTACTGCGGTGCGTTTATAGGGTGTGGGAAGAACGCCGGGAACGTTTTAGCTGCGGCTTTAGTTGGCCTTCTCGTGGTCACTTCTTTCACCGCGGCGATGATTTACGCTTCGATTGTCTTTTTGGAAAACGTGGTGAAAGTTCCACTCCGAGTGGCGTCCGCCGTCGAAAGTCAAGGGTTAGACCATTCCACACACTTTGGACGAGCGTACACGGAATTGCAAACGACGATTTTTCAATACACGACGAAAAGCGGCGAGAAGGCGTCTATGGAGATGCGCGTGAGAGCCGGCGACGCCGCCAAGTTCGCGTTGGCTTTGAGCGAGGTCATGGACGCCGAAGCTGGGACGAAAGAAGGTGGGAGTGGGAAGTTTTCTGGATTAGCGTTGAGTGGTAGCGGTGGATTGGATGCCGGGGAAAGCGGCGGAGGGAGGAAAGGGTTTGGGAGCTTACTCGGAAATCCTGCGCGCACGATACAAGAGTCTGGTTGAGAGAAGAGAGACAAAAAATAATATGATTTTATGTGAAAGTCTCGGTTAATAATAACATCGCCTCTCAATTAGACGTCCTGTTCGAGACTACACACGCACACATGTATATAAAAAGTTGATATATATCCTTTTGTTGTAAGTAAAAATTCGCTATGCAGTATTTAATAATCGTCGTTTTATATACCAGTATCAGGCTCCGCCCGCTGTCAATCGCGTCAATAAGAACGCAAACTTTTCATTCTCGGCCAACTCCTCCGGTAAATCGTCTTTCGATTGGAAATCGAGAGTAATTTCTAACGAACTTTCCGCAATCTCCTCCACGTTGAAGTGAATGCTCGAATCGTCATCCAGTAAGAACGAATTGTGTTGGTTATTCGATTGCTGGTCCATCATGGAATTTTTCATTTGCTTCAAGACGTCTTGGTTGACCGTTTCCGTGCCGTATTTGTCGTCCCAATACATGGTACAAATGCGGTATAACTGTTGAATAGATAACACCGGACACAGCTCCAAGGTTATTTCGTTCAGAGTTTTCCTCGGTTTTTGGTTAATCACGAGTAACTGAACGGCTTGGTTGATAAACCGTAACTCTTTCTTCGGCGCTTCGCCGACGACGGCGGCGTTCTTGGTGAGCCAGTTTTCGAGCTCGCTCAAACCGGCGGCGATGTATTCACCGTTGGAGAACGAACAGCACTCTCTTCGTAACAAAAGCGCGTTAAACATGTTGACGTTGATGAAACAAAATATTTGAGTGAAAAACTTGGACGTCAACGCTTTCGGAACGTTGTTTTCCGTAAATGCGAGGAGAATCGTATCCAACTCCTCGAGGATGGACATCCAGTGCGAAGAGAGTTGCATGTGCTTCCCGTCTTTATCGTTAGTCGATTTACCGCCGACGATGGCGCCCGTTCGTTGCCTCGGTGCTTGAATGCACGATCCCAAGTGCGGAGAGATCATTGATTTCGTGTTATCGCGCAAGATACCGTATGCCTTCTCGCAAAACATGCCGAGCGATTGGCGAAAGAGAAAGCCCGGGTATTTCGCCTCGATTTGCTTCACGCCCAATATAGCCGTCACGGATTCCTCTCCTCCTCCTCCGCCTCCTCCTCCTCCGTTTCCATGTCCATTACCATCAACGCTCGTTCGTCGCGTTTTATTCGCGTCCGCGTTTTCTTTGTCCGAAGAGCCGCTGATGGACGGTTGCTGGTTAAACATCGTCGGCGGGCTCTTTAATCTCGAAGAGATGGTGGAGTTGATGCGGTCTAAAATCCCAACGCCCCCTCGTCTATTTCTGTTCCCGCTGTTCTTTAACGTTCGATGAAGCAAGTGCAACAACGCAAACGCGTTCGTTAACCAAAACGCCACGGCTTTATTGTCATCTTTCGCGTTCCTGTTGAGTGAATTTTCAAACGCTCCGAGGATGCGTTCGAACAAAGACGTTCTCTCCAACGAAAACGCCTTCCATCTCAGTAAACATCTGAACACGATGACTGCCAAAGCCGGGGACCCGTCTGGAGTGGCGAAGATTTCGTGCGCTCTTTCGTGACCCAACAGAGCTCTCAACGCTTCGTGGTCTTCCTTCAACGAAATCGTTTGTGGCGACGTGGAATCGGGAACCTCTTTATCCACAGACTGGTCCATTTCACCGCCGCCGGCGGACATGGGCGTATTCAAAGAACTCGCAGATAAAGGCGTGCCGTTCATCATTCGCGCTCTCGATTTCCCACCTCCTGGACCACCAGTCATCATAGCCGTCCCGGGCGTTTTCAAACCGTTTCGGAAAGAATCCAATTCGGCTTCAGCCACCGCCAACCGGTCTCGAAGTTTTTCGTTTTCCTCCAACGCTTCGCGCAACGCTTTTTCATACTGGTCTGCCGTTTTGTTCGCTTCTTCGAGTTCTTTCTTGACCGTTTGCTCGGTTTCTTGCCGCAAAAGCTCCTCTTTCTGGGCTCTTTCTCGAAGTTCTCTTAGCTCCTCCTCCGCTTTCTTCGTCGCCAACGCCGCTTCTTCTTGTTGTTTTTCTCGTTCGATTTTCTCCTTGGCTTCTCGTTCCTCGCGTTCTTTTTCGGCGTTTTTCCTCTTCTCTTCCTCCTCGGCTTCACGTTTCACTTTTTCTTCTTCGCGTTGTAATTCCAACATCTTCGCTCGCGCGCGTTCGGCTTCTAATTTCTTTTCTAACTCTGATTTCGCTTCCAACATTTTCGCCACGTCTCTTTGTTCTTTTTTGATTTCCTTGACGCGGTTGCGCGCCAATTGGCCTCGGTACACGCTTTGCGCTCTGATTGCAGCCAAGTTTCTTTCCTTGAGCTCCAAAAACTCTTTCCTCGCTTTGACTGCTCGCGCGAGCGTTTGAATCTTTACAGCCGCCTCTTTCGTCTCCGCGAACTGCTTCTTTGCGATGGACATTCTCACAAACGCTTGAATGGCAGTCACCGCCTTTGTTTGGCGAATCTCCCGAACGATTTTTCTAGCAAACATACCCCGGGCGTATTTGTTGACAGTTTCCGCCGCCGATTTCGTTCGTTTGTACTGCTTTTGCGCGACGCGTCGCTTGACATGCTTTTGAATCTCAACCGCGGCCCACCCGAGTTTTTTCGATCGCAAGGTATCCAAAACAGCCATTTGCCCCGATCGCAAGAAGACTTTCGTCTTGCCGATTTGCCACTCTTGTAAATTGGCAACGTTCAAAATACCTTCCAAAGCCTCTCGCTCTTTCCCGGGCGTAAAGAACTTTGCGGCTTCATCGGGAGCTAATAAACCGAATCGAGTCAAAAATAACTCGATCGGCTTCCTCGACGGATACCCAGCGCAGGAAATCCGCACCGCTTCCAAGACGCCGCCGCAGCGCAACTGCTGCAAAATGTTGGCGTTCTCAAACGTGCTCGGCACAGAAGCTTGGTTCGGTTTCACGCATCGAACAAAATGCGGTTCGGTTCCGTGTAATTTTTTCATCAGATCATTGAGTTGGTGCTTGAACGAGTTCCCGATGGAGGTGAACTTCATGGCGGATTTCTTCGCGCGCGGCGGCGGCGGTTTGTTCCCTTCGTTCAAGATTTCGTTCTCCTTCTCCTCGAAAATGAGACGCAAAATGTTCGTTTCCGAGGTGGATAAAACTTCCGTGTGTTCCAAAATCGCGTAATCTTTGTTCTTTTCGATGAAGTTTTCGCTCTCGTACGTCACGTCGCCGGCGTAATGGTTCAACGTAAAATCTATTTGCGACCGTTTTGGTTTCGAAAATCGTTTCTCGTCGTCCAACGCGGAGAAGAGCTTTTGCGCAAATTGCTCAGACGTCGTCGATGTCATGATGCACGACTCGTCTAAAAGACTGATAATACCGCCAACTTTACGTTCGATGACGTCTAAAATGTCCTGGTTATCCACAAACTCAATATACGACCAATCGATGGCTTCTTTTTCGTACTCTTCTTGTTCCATTTTAAACACTTTTTGGTTAAAATGTTGCTGCAATTTTTCGTTAGCAAAGTTGATGCAAAACTGTTCGAAGGAGTTCTTTTTGAAGCTCTCAAAGCCGTAAATATCGAGCACGCCAATGAATCGTCTTTTACTTTTTTTGTCGCCAGTGATATTCTCCTCATCTTCCGCGTCTTCTTCGTCCTCTTTCTTATTCCCAATCGCTTGGTTAATCCTTTCGACGAGCCAATCGAACAAACGCGAATACAACATCTTCGCCAACGAGTCGCGATTGTGCTTCGCGTCCGAGACGCTCAAAGGTTTCAAAATCGCCCCGTCCGCGGTGACAATCTGTCTCGAAATCAGCGCTTTCTCTAAGCGATCTTTATCCACTTTCAAAACCGACGCGGCGTCTTCTAAGCTTCCTTTCGCATTTGAAGCTACGACGGACGCGTCTTCGTCCTCTGGCGAAGGCGAGAAATCTATATTACCTAAATGCAACACCCCCGAAACGACTCCAAACACGTCCTCTCTTTCCGATTCCGAAATACCGACCACCTCCATGGCGTTTTGGGTTTCCTCGTTCCCGACGACGTCGGAAATATGTTCCAATTTCACGCATTTCGATTGATTCAAGTAATAAAAATCTTCAAACGTCTTACCATCCAATCGCCACTTACTCTTTTCCTCTTTCGACGCCCCGGCTAAGATTTGGTAAAACACGTGAAAGTTTCTCTCCGGATCGGATACGCGTACGACTCTGGAGCGCTCCAACAAATACGTCCGTATGGCTGCCCCGCTAATCTTATCCTCTTCGTCGAACAAAATTTCCGTAAACTTACCGAACCTGGACGAGTTGTCGTTCCTGACTGTCTTGGCGTTACCGAACGCCTCTAACAACGGATTCGTCTCTAAAACTTGCTTTTCCACGCCGCTGGTCCCGTCTTCGTGCTTCGCCGAGTGCGCCAAGTACTGCATGATGTGTTTCGCGGTTTCAGTCTTCCCTGCCCCGGACTCTCCGGAAACTAAAATAGATTGAGACCCCCCCTCGCTCAACATCTGTTTATACGCCGCCTCGGCGACGGCGTACACGTGCGGACTCAACTCGCCTTGCTCCGCGCCGCCGTACATTTCCATCATGGCTTGATCGTATAAGTGTGGGATTTTTTGAAACGGGTTCACCGCGATCAAAATCTGCCCGGTGTACGTGTATATCTCATCTCTCGCGTACCGCCTTCGTAAGTTGTGCAAAACGCCCGCCTCGTGAAGATAGGAGAGTTTCACCATGTCCTCTTCCGTGTTTTGTTCTCGCAAGGCGAGATCTTCTTTCGCGTTTTCTTTGGTGATAACGATCGTCGTCGGTTGCGCGCTCGCCAACGATAGGTCACCACCGTAACCACCTTTACCACCGCCACCGTTTCCTCCCTCGCTCGAAGCGTTGGTGTTCTTCTTCGTGCGTCCGTCGTCTTCGTCCTCCGCGAACGTGCACTCGAACGATGATGTGCCTTCACCGGAGGAAAGGTCACTCGAGGAAACTTTCGAAATCGACGCGGCGACCCACGCGTGGTTTGCATCTTTCACCCACACCGGAGTGCCCACGTCGAAGGAAAAATTCTCAGTGGTCTCTTTGCTCTTGCTCTCGTCGTCGTTAGTACCACCACCTGCACCTTTCGTCGTCTTCTTCTTTGCCATTTTTGTCGGTTGGAATGAGTCAAACGGACTCTTATTTTGAAAAGTTTGGCTCGAAAAGAAGGAGGAAAACGAAGCGAATTGTTTAGGGTTTCTTGTAAACCCTAAATGAAGAACAAGCAAATTCTTTCTAGGGACAGACGTACACATAATTTTACTGCGCTATAAACACATACATTAAATTGATATCGTCGCGCGCGCAAATCATTCCGAGGACACTTTGGGGAGCGCTTTGGCGAATCGCATCGCGAAAATCTCGATCTGATGATGAAGAACGACCACGATTTTGAGGAAAATGAAGAAAATCTCGCCCCCTTGGGATTCCAAGGCACGTTTCGAAACCAAACGAAACGATACGAGAGTTACCGGGAGGAATATTTGTCCTCCTCCTTTCCCAGCGGGAAGAGGAGGAACTCTGGGAACGACAACAACCTAAACGATGATGGTGAGGTCACGAAAGGGACGTCGAGATTGCTCGAAGCCGCGATTGATTCTTCTTCAACCTATGATGGAGGGAAAAGAGGATTAGGGGAAAGTGGTGATGAGCTTCAGTCGTCGTCTTCGTTACCGCCGGCGTGGGTGGACGTTTGCGAACACATTCAAAGAGACGTGGGGAAAGCGAAAGCGAAAATTCAACAGTTACAGAAAGCGCAACAGAAAGCTTTGTTGCCAACTTTTGATGTGGACGACGTGAACGACGAGAAAATCGTGGAGCAGTTAACGGGCGAGTGCGGGAGGTTGTTCAAACGGTGCGAGGCGCAGTTGAAGAGGTTAGGGAGCGACGCGGAGGTTACGAATACAGCGAACGAGTTCGACGATATAGGAACGAAAATGAGAAAGAACGCGACGAGGAAGCTGGCGATGGAGTTGAGTCGTCTGTCGCAGGCGTTTAGACAGAGACAGAAAGAGTATTTGAACGAGTTGAAGAATAGGCAAGACCGAGGACCGGGCGCGGAAGGCGTGGACGCCTTGGAGGACGTGTTTCGGAACAGAGTGGCGAGAAGTCACAGTGGCTTTTTAGAGCAAAGCGACGGAGGTGGTACGACGAGTTCTCAAATGCAACAACGACAAGGTTTTGCGAATCAAGACGTCATGTCCTTGGAAGCGGAAGAGAGAGACACGGAGGTGAAGAAAATTTTACAGTCCGTGACCGATTTAGCGATGGTCATGCAAGACATGTCCAAACTCATCATCGACCAAGGAACGATTTTAGATTCCATCGAATACAACTGCGCCACCACTGCCATGCAAGTAGACGAAGGAAGGAAAGAGTTGGTCAAAGCCGAGCACACTCAACGCGCCGGCGGGCTCATCATTTGCATATACTTTCTCATGTTCATGTGCGTCTTGATGACCATCATCATAATCCTCCAAAAGCTATGATGATACAACAACAAAGAGTAGTACATATACGGCGGTAGTAGCAGTTTAAAATTAGTATTTATAGCAGTTTTATAATAGATGTACAACAACAATAAGAAATGAAATTACGAATGGAACAACCCTCGGTGTTCGATTTGCGCGTTCAAGCCGACGACTAAACCGATGACTAAACCCGTCAACCCGCCGAAGCACACTTGCACCGGCGTGTGCCCGATGTGTTCTCTCAAAGGTTGATTCTGTATATTCTTTATGAACTGATCGAACCCGTCCGCGCTAAATAACGGCGATTTCGGCGTCGGCGCTTCCTCGTCCTCCAACTCGAGAGTCGTGTCGATATTCCCGCTACTGCTATTCCTATTCTGACTGTTGCTCCCGTACGCGCCTGAAATCAAACTATTAATCGCCGACGCGTGGTACCCAGCCTGCCGTCGCACCCCCATCGCATCGTACATGACCACGATCGCTAACACCGCCGCCACCGCGAACGACGTATCCGCGGTGCCTCTCTCCACCCCTGCGCCAGTCGCTAAAGCGACGACGAACGATGCGTGCGAGGATGGAAATCCCCCGGACCCGATCGCTAACGTAGGTTTCCATTTCTTCGTCCCGACGTAATGCGTTAAAGGTTTTAACAATTGCGCGACGAGTAACGCCAAAAGGGCGGAAAGTAACGCCACGTTGTCAAAAATACTCTTTTCTTCCGCCATATGAATATATACGTGCGCAAAGCAAAGCGTTTACTGAGTGTGTGTTATGCCGCTCTTGTGTGTGTTATGCCGCTCTTTCTCTCTCTAGAGTAAATCTCTCGAGAGTAAAGGACCAAAAAAAGACAGCACAAATGTTTAGGGTGTAGGGTTTAGACATTCGATTTTAATTTTTTTCAAACTTCGATTCGACAGCTTTTGGTCCGTTACAACACAAAAGAGCAAGAGAAAGAAAGAAAGAAAGAGTTTGACTTTACACGGACGACGCTTTGAACGTACTTTCAAACGCACATATTTATAACATCTCTATCTGAAACGATGACGACGACAATACTGGATAACTCCGCGAACGAGTTCGCGGCATTTTCGACCATTTTATCCGGGTTCGATGAAGAATACGTCAGTCCGAATCGGAAATCGAAATCTTCTTTTTCTTTGTCTTCCCCAACGGCTAAGAATGTTGTTGAGAATTTTTCTTCTCCTTCTCCGACAACCGGGAGAGGAAGAGGAAGAGGAGGAAAAGGAGGATACAAGAACAACTACGACCCGGATGAACCTCTGGATGTCCTCCGCGAAATGAACCAAATGCTGGAAGCGGCAGAACGAAGCCCGACGAATAACGAGAATTATACCAAAAAAGCACGCACCTTTGTTCGAGAAGCCTACGGAACGTTCGAAGACTCGGCGTCTCGATTGGAACGGGATTTAATGGAGAAAGAAAATCGAATGAAACGCGACGCGGCGGAGGAATTGAGAAGACAGTTGGATAAAGACTCGCCGGAGTTTTCTTTAGATATGCTGGCGAGCGGAGATCGAGCGACGATATTGGCCAGAGAGGCGGAGATATTGAGAGCGGAGGAGGAGAGTTTACGAAGAGTAAGAGAAGGCGCGAGTCGCGCGGCGGAGAGAGAGAGACAGAGATTGGAAAGTGAGAGAGTGGCGCACGCGAATGGCAGAGCGAATTGGGTGAGCGCGGAGAATAAGAGACGCGGGATGAGGGCGAATGCGAGAGCGTCGGAGCAATCTGCGACGCCGGTGGAGCAAGCGCAAAGGGGCGGCGGCGTAGGGACGGTCACGCCGACGAGGATCGTGCCGAAGTTTACAAACGGCGGCGACATGGAGGAAGATAAAGAAAACTCTGGAGCTATGGGTTCGAAAAGAGACAAGATGACGCGTCCTTCTTCTTTCTTTAACCCGTTCAAGACGATCACGAACGTTGCCGTCGGCGCGAAGAACGCCTTGTTAAGTCGCGAGAACCCGAAACAAAAGCCGAAAGTCAGGCGTTCGATCATCGCCATCGACGAGCCGAACGAAAATTCCATGAACGCCACGGGACCTTCCGCTGTCGTTTCGTCGTACAAAACTCCAGTGCAAGAATCGAAGAAGCGTTCGACAATTTTGACGCCAGTGGAAAGCAGAGAGACGAACAGAGGCATTTCGTCGTCGTACGAGGAAGAGGACGAGGGAGAGGAGGATGCGACAGAAAGCGACGTCATGATTGCTAAGATGATCTCGCCTGGACAAATGGTCTACATAAAAAAGCCAATCGAAAAAGCATCCGATATTGCCGCGACGAACGGCGCGAAACAAGAGAATGAAAAGACGGAGAAGATCAAGAAGAAGAAGAAGAAGAACAAGAGATCGCTGAACGTTCACCCGGCGCTTCTGCGAGTCGCGAAAGCCGCCTCCACGATTGGCGCGTCTTTTGTCATCGTTTCAGCGGTTGGTTCCTACGCCACTGGCGCGAGAGATGTTCGCGACTTGCAAAGAGCCGCCAGAAACGTGCAAAAGACGACGGTATCTGTGGCCATGTTCATCGGTAAAACGTGGAAGTCCATATCGAAGAACTTGATACCCGGCGTGACTGACGAAGTGCCGACGTTGACGCCCACGGTTGTTTACCAACGCACGCCAAACAAAGTCGTGAAAAAGACGGTCGTTTTACGACCGCATCAAGTCGGTGTCCAGCCAGGACCGTCGGGGGAAGATTTCAGACGAGCGTACGGGCGCGGATAAACGAAGGAGAAGAGAAGAGAAGAGGATGATTCATATTTATTTCTATTATTTCTATATTTACTTTTTACTGGATTGACGAAGAGAGCGCTTTCCCGAACAGGGGAGAGTATTTTGGAGAGAATGGCAAAAGCGCCGCGCGAGATGTAATACATTTATTGAACCAAAGGTAAAATACACGCAAAAGTACTCAATCCATAAATAATAAATATACGCTAATAAACACACACGCACTCTCTCTTTATTTTCTCTTTTTGTCTGTTGTTTCTCTCCTTGCTAAAATAATCGCTATATATACAAACATTTATATTTATGTACAGTATCTCATCATCGATCGTATTATATATTGGTTATTATCTTGCACCCAAATTCTTCTTTATTTTCTTTTGTTTCTTTCCATTCATTGTATTATTCTCAAACAGCAAGGCGTTGAGCGCGTCTTTATCTGGGATTTGTCCTAAACTCTGCGCCCAAGCGTACGGATCGTCGATGGAAGTACCGCCGCCGTACCTACTATTATTGCTGCTGCCGCCTCGCCTGTTATTATTGCTTCTACTGTTATTATTATTATACTCTCCGATTCGCGTCAACTCGCTCACGTCTCGACCGCTGGTTGTTTTCGACACCGCGAACCCGGGTTGCGGATTCGCGCGAAAGTTGCCGTTACTACTACTTTCCTGCTCATCCAAGCTTTCGTTCGCGACCAAATCCATATCGTACACGCACGGAAACACTTGCACTCGCTTCTCTTCGTCCCGAGTTCTTAAATTCACCACTGGTCTATTCCCGACCAAAATGTCGTCCACGGAAACCTCCACGTCGTGTTCGACCCACATGCTCCTCGCGTGCATCTCGACGACGATCGGAAACGTCGCCGGCGCGGCTCTTTCCGAGATGGTTTTCTGACACCCGCGAGATCGCGCCTCATCGTCACCTAACGTCACAGTGGTCACGCCACCAACCAGATCCGATAATGTTGGGTTTTTGATTAAATTTTCCAAAAGTCGTCCGTGGGCGGTACCGATCAACTGCACGCCTCTTTCCGCAATCGTTCGACACGCCAAAGCTTCCATCTCCGTGCCGATTTCATCGACAATAATAATCTCCGGCGTGTGATTTTCCACCGCTTCGATCATAACCTTATGTTGTTCGCTTGGATTCGGCACTTGCATCCGTCGTGCGCTTCCAATAGCTGGGTGTGGAATGTCCCCATCACCACCAATCTCGTTGGACGTGTCGATAATCACAACCCGTTTTTGCAAATCGTCCGACAACACTCTCGCAATCTCGCGAATGACGGTTGTTTTCCCAACCCCTGGTTTTCCGAGAAACAACACAGACTCACCGTTGTCTCTGTTCAACACGTCCGCAATCATATCCACGTGCCCAGTCACCGCTCGACCAACTCGACAGGTCAAACCAATAATCTTCCCGCTTCGATTCCGTATGCACGAAATCCTATGCAACGTCCCGGTCACGCCCGCGCGGTTGTCCCCTCCAAACTCTCCAACCACTCGTTCCGCGTGATCCAACTCTTCCTGCGTCACCACATCATCTCTCAAAGTCTCGCTTTGTTTCTTCACATCTTCCATCCCGCTAAACCTCGCCTCCGGTTGCCGTCCTAAATCCAAAACAATCTCTAAAAGTTTCGACCTATGCGCGTGCTTCGAAATCTTCTCGCGCACGTCCTCCGGGACGATGGATAACATTTCCGTTAAATCGTCCTGTATGACCACATCGCCGTCGTTTTTGTTCGATATTCCCAACGAATTCGTAAACTGCGAGTTCAAGTGGACGTTTTCGGACATTTTGCCGATCTTATTATTCGTCGTTTCGTCTGTTAAAATTTTTAGTTCATTCAAACAAGAGAGATGAGAGGAATATTTTTTTGAGTTTTTTTTCAAACAAACAGACAAAAATTTTAAACGAAACGTCGCTTGGGAGCATAAAAACAGACAGGCGCGTTCTTTGTCTCGTCCGTTTAAAAAAGCAGATCTATTCAAAGAAGAAGAAATCAATACCTCTCAGGGAAGACGAGGACGCTCGCGTCAAAGTCGTCGCGACTTTTGTTCTTCCACACTCGTTGTTTTTTCTCGCTCCTTTTCGAGAGGAAGAGGAAGAAGAAGAAGAGAACAAATTCGGAGGAAGATGATTATTGACGCAGTTAACGGTCCTCATCATCATCATCATCGAATAAAATTATATTCTACTCTTTCCACAAACGCGCGCGCGAGACTTATGTATTATATCTCAAGTCTTCGTTCTGCGAGCGCTATACGGCTGCGCGTTATGTATTGCTCTCAGATGCGAGACGTGATTCTCTCTCTCTCTCTCTCTCTCTCTATGTATGTGCGAGAGTCTCGTAGAATATAAACGACGAACGCGAGAGAGAAGATATGCTTTACTTTTTTATGCAGTTTTTCGTGTGAGATTTTGTGTGAGATTTTTCAAATTTTCCTTGTTTTAAGTCGTTCGCCCCCTCTGGGTCTCTGGTATTCATTCCAGTGCAAACAACGGCTCTAAAAAACCCAACAAAAACGAGGAACACTTTTTCACTCGAAGAAGAGGACGAGAAGAAGCGTCAAAAAGTTCCTTCGAGTTTTTTTTTTCGGCCGTTCTTTTTAGCGCGCTGCATAAAAGAAGCACACAAAAATGAACGTCTCCTCTACGCACGCGGTGGCGTTACACGGCATGAACGCGCGAGGGAGTCAGAGGACCAACAGCGCGTCGACATCATCTTTAATAGCAAGAAAAAACACTAGATCATATAATACGAAGAACATCAACACGGCGCGGCATCATCAACAAAGAAGCATCATCAGGTACGTGAGACAATAATTGGAAGGATTTTCGTAGGTTTTTGACGGCTCCACCAAAAGATGATTTGTTGTGGGTTTACGACGTAAACGACGACCATTCTCTGTGGCTGCTCGGTCTTCTCTCCTCCTGCTGCTCGAGTTTTCGCGTTTTACTGCATCGTCGTCGCCTCGTTTTACTTCGTGGTAAAGCCGCCGCCGCCGCCGCCGCGCGTGAGCTTTCCATGTTCTTTTTTCAAGGGGATAATAAAGCGGACAACACGGAGATTAATAGTATTGAGAGTCATCTCTCTTTCCTTCTCTTTCGATACGAAGAAAGATCATCCCTCTCTCTTTTTCGTTCTCTTTCGCTCTTCTTTCGCGCACACGCTGACGACGTCTTCTTCTTTAACTTCTTCTTTTAACTCGCGTGATATAATAAAAAAACATTAGATCTAGAGCGATTTCTGACCCGCCGTCGAAATCGCCGTCGTTCGACCTTAGCAACCTCTCCGAGATCGCGGAACGCCGAACGCGAAAAATATCCGCCACGGGCGCAAACTTGAAAGATTGGACGCCGTCTTCGTACAGAGCGAGAGAGGCGTTGCAACAGCCGAACTACACGGATCAGTCGGAAATCGATGCGGTTTTGAGGCACATGGAAGATTTACCGCCGCTGGTCTTCGCCGGGGAGTCGAGAAAGTTGCAAAGCCAGTTGGCCAACGCGGCGAACGGAAACGCGTTTGTGTTATTCGGCGGCGATTGCGCGGAGTCGTTTAAAGAGTTTAGAGCGGATAACGTGAGAGATACATACAGAGTTTTGCTGCAGATGGCGGTGGTTTTGATGTACGGGGCTGGTATGCCGGTGGTGAAGTTGGGGAGAATGGCTGGGCAATTCGCCAAGCCGAGGTCGGAGGATTTGGAAACCATCGACGGCGTATCTTTGCCGTCCTACAGAGGGGATAACATCAACTCGTGCGAGTTTACTCCGGAAGCGAGAAGACCGGACCCGAACAGATTGATCAAAGCGTACGACCAATCCGTGTCTACGTTGAACTTGTTGCGAGCGTTCTCCAACGGCGGCTACGCGGCGATGCAAAGAGTCAGCAAGTGGAACTTGGAGTTTATGCAAGGCTCGCCGAAATCCGCGCAGTACGAAAAGCTTGCCGCGGACGTGGACAGAGCCATCGAGTTCATGCACGCGTGCGGGATCGATGAGAACCATTCGGTGATGAATTCGACCGATTTCTACACCGCGCACGAAGCCTTGCACTTGGGCTACGAAGAATCCTTGACTCGATTGGATTCGACGACGAATGATTTCTACGGCTGCTCGGCGCACTTCTTATGGTGCGGCGAACGCACCCGCCAACCGGAAGGTGCGCACATGGAATACTTTAGAGGCATTTCCAACCCAATTGGTATCAAAATTTCCGACAAATCCGACGGCGACGGCGTCGTTTCTTTAGTGAAACACTTGAATCCGGACAACATTCCGGGTAGAATCACGCTCGTCTCGAGAATGGGCGCCAAGGCGTTAAGAGAACACCTCCCCCGACTCATCACCGCCATCGAAGATGCGAACTTGAACGTCTTGTGGGTCGCCGACCCCATGCACGGCAATACCATCAAAACCGACAACGGCTTCAAAACGAGACCGTTCGAATCTATCCTTGAAGAAGTCATGGCCTTTTTCGAAGTGCACGAAAAAATGGGAACGCACCCGGGCGGCGTCCACTTAGAAATGACTGGCCAAAACGTCACGGAATGCACGGGAGGTTCCGGCAACGCGAGCGTCTCCCAGACGGACTTAGAGTTGCGTTATTTAACCCACTGCGACCCGCGCTTGAACGCGAGCCAAGCGATCGAGTTGTCCTTCATGATGGCCCAAAAGTTGAGCGAAATGAAAGCGAGAAAAAGAGCCAAGCAAGAGCAATAAGGCAAGTAAAAAAAGTACGAACGAGAGATGACATTGTAAAGCGATAGAGAGAGAAAAGAAGAGAGAGAGAGAGATGAAAAAAGAAACAGATTTTAAGAAGAGCGAGAGAGGGAGAGAGAAAGAGAGAGATATCGCTCCAAATATGCGAGATTTAAATACACAACACACACACACACATATATATAATAACTGCATCTTGTCCTTTTGTTTGAATGAGACCTTTTTCATCCTTTTTCAGCCAAATTTTGATCCACAAAACAGACAAAAAAGAAGAATAAAAAAACAAGTTTATTCCTCTTTCCGCCACAAATTCTTTGTTGCTTTACCAACACACCACACATCAAATGCGTTGGTCGCTTCTCGCGGCGGAGGCACAATGCTTTTCCCTGCATCCCTCCTCCCGAGGAGGTAAAGGAGGAGGAGGAAGAGGAGGAGGGAAAGGAGGGAAAATGCGCTTTGCGGTTGCTCGAGGAGGAGGAAGAGGAGGAAGAGGAAGAGGCGCCGTCGTCGTCTTTTCCGCTCTGGGAAAGGCAAAAAAAGAAGATGAAGAATTTTCGTCGTCGTCGTCGTCTTTTGATCTTCTTTTCTCGAAGAAGAAGAAGAAGAAGATGAAGATGAAGATGAAGAACGAGGTGCAGGAGGAGGACGAGGGTTTGAAGAAAAAGAGATCGTCGCTCTCGTTCGTCGGGAATTTGTTTTTCAATACTAGTAAGAAAAAGAAGGCTAAAGAAGAAGAAGAAGAAGAGGACAAAGAAGAAGCAAAAAAGTCAGTCGTCTTCTCCCGATTTTTGTCAGGGGGAAAAGTATCATCTGTATCATCGAAAGGAATCGCAGAACAAACGAAAGAGAAGAAGAAAACGAATACTAAGTTATCTATGATAAACGAAGTTCCGGTGGTTGGTTCGATCGCGCGCGCGATAAAATCGAGACGGGTGGATAAAATTGCCGTCCCGGTAGTCGGGACGTTTTCGGAGCTGTATAGACACGCGGAAATCGCAACCATGAACGATTGGAAGGAGGAAGACGTGAAGGAGTATTTCAAGAAACGAGGGGAGGATGCGAGGGTGTTGGAAGTACCGTCGATCGATCAGAGAGTGGTTTTGGCGGTGAACGATCGGGAGAAGAGGATTACGATTTGTTTAAGAGGGACGAAGACGTTGGTGAACGCGGCTCAGAATTTAAGATTGACGACGTCAGCGCCGACGTTTAGGAATAATAACATTAGTTTAGGTGGTAGTTTCGGTAGTAACATAGATGGTACGCAGCAACAGCAGCAACAACAAAGGCGGTTCCCGACGATTAAGTTTCCGACAATCACCGACGCGAGGAGGAAAGAGCTGTTTGAAGAGTTTCCGGATTTCAACGTGAAGATGCATCGAGGGTACCGAACGATCGCGATGGTCGTGAAGAGAGAAGTGGACCCGTTTCTGAAAGACGGGTACGAGGTTGATTTACAAGGCCACTCGTTAGGCGGAGCGTGCTCTTTAGCCTTGGCGTTGCTTTATCATCACGAAGGCAAGACGAAAGTGAGAAGAGTGGTGACGTTTGGGAGTCCAAAACTCGGGCCGAAAGATACGCAAGACGCCGCAGAAAGAGCCGGGTTGAAAATCTTAAGAGTGGTGCAAAAAGACGACATATTCCCGTTTTTGCCCATGTCTCGACCAGGGGTGACGCAACCGTACGTGCACTGCGGCGAGGGTATTTATTTAGACAGCGACCAACCCGGGAAGTTTGCGGAATTGCCGCGATGGTACGGCGGGTCTGGGATTTTGTGGAGGCAAAAAGCCATCGTCACGGAAGCGTACAAAAGTTCGTTGAAGAAACGAAACGAAGCGTTGCAATCGATTGATTACGATCCGTTACAACCGGAGAAAATTAACGTGCCCGGGATTGGACCGCGAAACGAGAAAATAGCAAAGTGGGTGAAACGCATTCGACGACAACGATTTTTGAAGGCGCGACAGACGCTGTTCTCGTTCGCGAACGAGACTGCGGCGAGCGAAGACTACGCTTTAGCGGCTGCTTTAGGCAGAGAAGAGATCAAGGATTTGTCCGACGCGAGCTCGGGGTCGTTCGACGAGGAAGATTCAACGTTGATGAAGACGGATTTGGAGCCGAGCAAGATGGACATCGTGGATTTATCGAACAAAGAGAGACGCTTGGAATCGAAGATGACAGTAGGTCCCACGATTTTCGAAAGACTGAGAGATTTGCAAAAGTTTGACCAAAAAGAACGCGTGAGACGGTTGGAATGTCACAGAATGGTGAGGTACCGCGACGAGGTCAAATCGCTCATGGACGTCGGGCCGCAACAAGTTAATTTGAACGACATGTTCGACGATTTATACACCAACTTCCGCGAAAGAAAGAGCAACAACAATAACAATAACAACAACAATAACACCGGGACCGCTACGAATAATACGGGGAGCTCCAATAGTAACAAAATCGCCTCCAATGGGAGTGGAGTCAAAGCGCCGAGGTGAAAATGAACGATAATATGTAATAAAAGCAAGGTACCATGGTACCATGTACCGGGTGCGTAGTTATATCTATTATTTACAACATGTCATAGTAGTAGGTATGAGATTAACCCGGTTTCAAATACCTTGCAACGCCTTCTCTATTTCCTCTTCGTTAAAAACCAAATCCTCTTTGCAGAACTCGCACGTCACTTCAATTTTACCATCTTCTTCTATAATTTTCATCGCTTCTTCTCGTCCAAGACTGGCGACCGCTTTTAACATTCTACCTTCCAACTCCTCCCGACAACACGGCCCATATTTTGGCGTCAACCTCGTTTCCACCTCTTCGAAGGCACCCAAATCTCCCAAGATGGCCTTGGCGATTTCCTCCGCCGTCATCCCGCTTTCCACCATCGTACTCGGCGAATCCAAAGTCGGGATATGTTTCTCCAAATAATCTAACGTCTCATCGCTGGCAAACGGCAACACCTGTACCATATATCCCCCCGCACCCACCACCGTCAACTCTCTATCCAACTGCACGCCGACCGAAATCGCGCTGTTCGTCTGTTCGCTGTCGCGCATGTACACCGCGATATCTTCCGCAATCTCCCCGGTGTAAATGCTCACCTGCCCGTTATACGGTTGCACCCAGCTCGGATGCGACCGAGACACTGAAAGTATCCCTTTCCCGACTGCCATCCCGACGTTCAACTTCCCGTCCGCGCGTAACGGCGGATCCGCTAAAGCGTTCCCGACTAAGCACTTCGCGTTCCCTAAGTTGTCACTGACAGCCGTCAGTTGTCCCAGAGGTCCGTCCCCTCGGAATGTCACTTGCACGGTCTCTTCGTCTCCTTTAAATGACCCGAGTAATAACGAAGCGATTAAGTTTCTCCCGATCGCCGCCGTTGCCGTCGGTGCGGCTTTGTGCCTTCCTTGCGCCTCTGCAACCATCTTCGTCGCCGTCACGGAAATGACGGATAGCTCTTGGTTTTTGCTCATCACTCGATAGACTTCGTCGTCTTTGTTCTTGCTGCTGCTGCTGTTTTTCGTGGTAATATGAGTCGCAGCTCTTCTTTTCGTCGTCGTCTGAATCGTCCTCGTCCTCAAAACAACGTTTCGTCGCCCTACGACGGCGGCGGAGCGTGAACACATCATCATCGCTCAATTTGTGCCGTCTTTTCCCCCACTTTTACAAGTAATATTCTGTTGCGGATTCGTAGTATTCTTTTAAATGCCAATCGGGGCGAGACGCGCTTTATCTTCTCCCAACAAGAACGCAAAAACGACGACGAGCGCTTTATCATCCTCGTCTTCTTCGTCTTCGGATTTGAAAACCATCGTCGCGGCGTTGTGTGGGTGCATCGTCGGGTGCGTTTTGTACATGATTTTTGGGTGAAAGAGAGAGAGAGAGAGAAGCATCTATCTTACTGCGACGATGACGACGCTGGGAGGAAAAGGAGAAGGAGAAAAGAGCGACGATGAGGGGAAACCGCGGACGAGTCTTCTTCTTCAATTTGCCGGGTGGAGTTCGGCGGTGGACCCGTCGTTTTGGCATAAAATTGCCGAGTTAAAACTGAATCGAATGCACCTATCCGAGAAAGAAATCGAGTGCGAGAGCGAGTTTCACATGTCGAGAAACGACGGCGTGGACGTGCCGATGTTTGTGAACGGAGCGAACGTTTTTTCGGACGAAGATGATGCGAATGGTAATGGTGGCAAGAACGACAAGAACGACGGCGTTGGATGTTGGCGCGCTCGAGGCGACGCGATGAACTTCAACGTGAAAGAACGTTTGTTTGAAATGAAACCGAACGAGGAGGCGAAGAAGATAGGGCAGGATCTCTTGGACGCGATGAAAACGATGGATGCAGATGTAATCGTAAACAGATTGAACACGTTCAGAGTGTTTATGCACGCGGATTTGAAAAAATGGAAGTTTTTCTATTGGTTCTTTTTCCCGAGCGTCATGTTTGCGCCGTACGAGTTTGTGGAGAAGAGGAGCGGCGACGAGGAGGAGACTTTGTGCGGGAATGCGAACACGAAGAGCAGAGAGGAGTGCATGAAATCGTGGCTGGATAAGCCGCAAAGTGATTTCACGTGGTGTGTGGAAACCGTCAGAAAAGAGAACAATACCTACGTTTCTTCCAATCACGCGTTGTCCAAGTTTATGGAGCTGTATAAAGATGTTACCTCAATAGAAGGTGGTACGGATAGAACGCTGGAGATTTGTTTCGTCGACACCGCGACGGGGGATGCACCGAGCATTTCTCTTCTCAACGTGCTCACATTTTTGGACGTTCGATTCCAACGAACGAAACCGATCGACGTCGCGTGTATTCGCGCAAACAATAAAGGTATTTTCGAATTCAAAACGTGTTTGTTTCTAAAACAGGTTCAACCGCTCAAGAACGAAGTTCTCGAAAATATTAACACGATAGGATTTAAATGTATAGGATGGGAGCGCGACGACAAGAACAGACTGAAACCGAGGAAAGCAGATTTGTCCAGCGCGATGGATCCGGAGAAATTAGCCAGAGAGGCGGTCGATTTGAACTTGAAACTCATGCGATGGAGACAAGCACCCACATTACACGTCGACGCTATTTCGAAATCGAAAATTGTATTAGTCGGGGCAGGTACTTTGGGATGTTCAGTCGCGCGAACGCTTCTCGGTTGGGGCGTTCGAAACATCACGTTCATCGACGACGGACGAGTGTCCTTTTCAAATCCCGCGAGGCAAAGTCTCTTTACGTTTGAAGACTGCTTAGATGGAGGCAAACCGAAAGCTCGAGCGGCAGCGGAGCGTTTAAAAGACATCGTGCCAGATATTAACGCAAACTATATAGAAATGCGGGTACCGATGCCAGGTCACGCGGTCGCCGAGTGTGAACGCGACGAAGTTCTCGAATCGATCGATGCCCTCGAAAAGGAGATTCGAAACGCGGACGCGGTCTTTTTATTGACGGACACGCGAGAATCGCGATGGTTACCAACTGTCTTATGCGCTGCGCACAATATTCAGTGCTACAACTGCGCGTTAGGCTTCGATACCTACCTCGCCATGCGCCACGGCGTCCCGACCGACGCCCTCTCCAACCGCAAAGGATGCTACTTCTGTAACGACGTCGTCGCTCCAATCGACTCCACGCGCGACCGGTCTTTAGACCAACAGTGCACTGTCACGCGTCCAGGATTGGCGCAAATCGCCGGCGCGTTAGCCGTCGAACTTTGGGTCACCGCGAGCGAAGAATCTCGTCGAAAAGATGAAAAATCAAACGCCTCCTCCTCCATCTTCGGCATTCACGACGATCTCGCCGACCACGAAGCGAGCGAAATCCCTCACCAAATCCGAGGCTCACTCCGTCAATTTACCCAAACCATCTTCCAAGCGCCTCCGTTCACCAATTGCGTCGCGTGCTCCGAAAACGTCCTTCGCGAGTACCGCGAAAACGGGAAATCGTTTCTTCTCTCTGTCTTTAACAGCGATAAAGGAGACGTGTTAGAGCTCGCGTCCGGGATTCGAGATTTGTTAAAAGGACTCCGCGGGCACACGAAATACGGTAACGGTGGAAGTGGTAACGATCATCATCGCGCAGGAGAGGATGATGAGGACGACGACGACGACAACGACGGGGACATATTCGGCGCGTGTTCGGAGGAGGAGGATTTTTAACATCAATCGTCGCGAGTCGTAGTGATAACGCTCGTCTGTGTACCTGTTTAATGAAAAATCGCCACAAAACTTCACAATTAAAAAACAAAAGAAATGGAAAGAACGCCTTCCTCGACCCGCTCGCCGCGAGACGGGATGACGACAGAAGAGCATCATCGATCGTTTTCCAAATCTCCGTCTTTTCTGCGAGCGAAGAACGATGATGATTTGGGCTTTATTTCTCCGGCTGCAAAGGTAATACTAATAGTTCGTTCCGTTCCCATCATCACATCATCGGGGGGGAACAAAAGATATGAATTTGCTCTCCCGAATACCTGTTTTGTTTACTGACATCATCTCTCTGTTCTTTTCGCATAAACATAAACGCAGAACGTGGCGAAAGACTCCCCTTATGAGGCGAGCGTGACTTTATCCGGTCGACGAAAAAAATCGACGACGACTACCGTCGTCGCGTTTGGACGGACAACTCCCGTGATGATGAGGAATGAACAGCCAAAGGGAAAAATGGGTGTCGCTTCGCCAAACGTGTCGTCTTCGCCGCGAATGAAAACAACATCGTCTCCTTCACCGGCGAATACTACTACTACTAATAATAGCACTGCGACGATGACGATAAAACGAGATTCGAAGGAATACGTCAGTCCGAAATACACGAATAAGTACGCGCGGGAGCACTCTCGCGTGTCGAGAGTTTTAACCGCCGCCTCGGAGAGTACGAAACCGGCGGCGTCGCCGAGAGTGAAACGAGCGATGGAGTACGCGAGGCACAGAATGATGGAGACGAACAAGGCGACGACGAGCGTCGGGTGCAGTACGAGCGAACGCGTGGCTAGGATATTAGCGGCGGCGAAGGCGAAAGTACATTGTAATACTATTGACGTTGGCGAAGTAGTTCCTCCCGCGGTGGCGAGCGGAGAAGAAGAAGAGGAAAAAGAAGAAAAAGAAGAGAAGAAGAAGCCGCATGTTGCAGAAAAGGATGTCGTCGTCGTCGTCGCACCGCCGCGAAAGCCGAAACCATTGGAAATGGTAGCAGTAGTAGAAAACGAAGGAAAGAGAGTCGAAGAAGTCGAAGAAGTAGGAGTAGAGATGAGAGCGCGAGAGGAGGAACAGAAGGAGAAAGACGAAGCAGTCGTTGCGCCAATTCCAGCGCCACCGCCTCCACCGTCCGCGGTAGCCAGAGCGGTTGCGTTCAAGTCGCTCGGTTCCAAGAAGGAGTCTTTTAAATCACTTCCTAATGCAAATCAATCGGCGTTTTGGTTGAAGAAGTGCAACGTGGCGCTCGCGCGAGGCGACGAGGAGGCTGCGTGTTTAGCCTTACGCACAGGTATTTCGAGAAAGGCGCAACCGACGGAGGAATTGTCAGAGAAGTTGAAAGAGTTGGTGACGATGAAAATGAACGAAGCGATAGAGGCATCGGAGAAGATCGAGGAAGCAGAAGAAGTAGAAGTGAAGACGCCGAAAGAGGAAGAAAGTACGAGAGAAACTGGGAATGACGCCGTCGCGCCTCGCTCGGCCTCGTCCTCGGAAGAGTTTGAGTTCAAAACCATCCAAAAAGTAGATACGGCTGATTTCGCGCAAGCAGCCATCGAACACGAAAACACGTTGATTGTTTCCGAAGCGATGGCGATGATTGTTCGCGAGTCGCCCAAGTCGCCCACGACTGAAGTACCGAGACGCCAGTCCATGGATAATAGTAGAAGTCAAAGAACGCTGGAGTACGAAGGCGTGACGCCACCTCTGCCGACGATAACGACGACGCCAGATCCAGCAGCTACTGCGACTAATCAAACCGACGAAGAGTTTGCGTTCCGCGTGTCTCCTGCATCTCAAGACGCTCCAGAAGAGTTTCGCGACCAACCAGCGCCGGCGCCCTCCTCCTCCTCTCCACCAACCGCGTCGCCGTTGTCTATTTTCGCAAAGCTCATGGGCAAGATTATCACCGATACGCTCGAACTCACGGATGAAGCTGCCAAGAAAGCAGCTGCCGCCGCGCAGTCCCCACCACAAATTACACGCTCGATGTCCTCTCCTGAACCGTACGTCTCGCCAGCCGTGATGGTTTCCACTCATATTTCTCCCCGCTCGCCTGTTCGAAGGCAGCACTCTCTCGATATGAAGAAATTTTACGAGCGAGGAGAAGAAGAAGTAGAAGAAGAAGAAGTCAAAGCAGCCGGGGAGATCACGCCGCAACCGGAACTTTCCCCGTCGAAAACACCGTGGTCGAAACTTAAGAAAGTAAAAGACGTCAAGTCAGAGAGAAAAAGTACGATCAAAAAGAAAAAGAAGTCGTCGACGCCGCGGCGTCCAAAGCTCGACCGATGATAGATTCTCTCGTCAATAGTTTAAAATATACGCAGATTACAGAATACCATTAAAACGCAACCCACATCATCTCACTCACGCGTTCAGCTGTACCTCCAACAACTCGTCCTCGTCCACGGTGGTAATCTTCACGCCTTCCCCGACCGGTTCCGCGCAGCACAACAAGACGAACCCTTGCTCCAAGACGTCGTCGGATAACATCGCGTTCGCTTGCTCGACTTCTCCGGTCACTTTTTTCGCCGGACACATCATGCAAACGCCCATTTTGCAGTCGTGTCGTAAATCAATGCCGGCGTCTAAACCGGCGTCCAGGATGGTTTCTCCGTCTTGCACTTCCACCGTGTAATCTTTCCCTTCGTGGTTGATGACGACGGTCGCGTGCGGGTGAAGGTGTGCTCCCCTTTGATGATGAATGGTCGATGTTTTCGACGAGCTATGTTTGGAGGAAGCTACGTGGAAGGATGACGATGCGACGGAATGGCATCGGTGAGAGAGAGAAAACATTTTTAAATATAGAGTGCGTATATCTCGTTACTCTGGAGATATACCAAAGCGACAAGTGCTACTGAAGGTCTTCAAGGTGTTGGTGGTGTTTTGTCTTCTCTCCGGCGTTCAAAGGAATGAGAAAAACTCGATGATGTGACGATGTGATGCCTTTTTGGATAAAGATTTTTTGTGAAAGATGAGATCCTTTTTACTCCTTTTTTTTTTTCATCGCGAAAACAAGAAAGAACTATGCATATAGCAGAAGAGATACTACTCTACGCGTGCGTACAGTATTGTATTCTATTTTATCAAATTAAAACTAATCAATCGCGAAGCATCATGTCGTCTTCCAAACCGACTCTCGGGGACGCCACGGGGGTATTATTTCTGCTACTGTTGCTTGTACTCAGAACGCGAACTTTCGCAGGCGGGGTCGCGTTCGCGAGAGGGGGCCCCGGGGTTTTCTTGTTGGCGGCTCTTTTCAACGTTTTAGCTCGCGCGGTTAACCGCGCGGTGGCTTTTTTCAAAGCCGTTTCGACTTCCATGGTGTGCCTGATTGTTTCGATGTGCGCCCAGGTGGTTTGAGTGCCTCGTCGGATGAATCGGTGCATGTCTTGTTCACTCGGTTGGGCGCCGATGGAGCAATAGTCTTTGAACGTGAGCGATGGGAGGACGGTGATGTGGCCTTGGAAGTCTTGGACTAAGATGCCTTGCAACGTTCGCAAGATTCGAAGGTTCAGTAAATCGACTTCGAGAAGTTTCTGGATGGAGTATTTGATGTTCAAGAGAAGGAAGTTGGCCACGCGGAGAAGTTTCGTTACCGCGGCGCGGCGGTTTTTACCTCGTTCGGCGTAGGTGGATCTTCGTCGACCGTGCGACTCTTCGGCGAGGTGCAAGACAAAGTTCAAGTGTGGGTTCACTTGGGAGACGATGAAGTTGTTGCAGTTGAATAGTTCGGTTAAGCGCGCGGCCGGAATGTCTTGAGTGATGGTTCCGTCGAACGAGGAAACGCCCGGAGGATGAAACGATTCCAAGCTGCCGTCGGAGGCTTTGCAAAGAATGGGCGATGGACGCATGAGTCCCGGTAAAGCGCACGAGGCGCACACGGCGGTTCGCACTAACGCCCGAGGAGACGTCACGTGGTTCAAAACGAAACCATGCCCGGAACCGACGCTGACTTGAATGCTCACGTGTCGCTTTGAAATCGCGTAGGCTTCCTCGAACGTGATGTCGCCGAAATACTTCTTGGTCGTGTTTCCAAAGTCAACCTCGGACATTAAGACGCCATGTTGGAGGAAGTGCGCGATCATTTTCCACACCGGCGGGAACCATCGAACGCCGTGTCGAACGCTAATATCGTCCTTAATCGTGCCCAATAAATCCTCCTCGGAAAGCATGGAAATGAACGCCGCCACTATAGATCCGCCGGACGTCCCGGAAACCACCGACGGGCACAAACCTTCCTCTAACAAACACCGAATGACGCCAAAATGATACATGGCTAACGCGCCGCCACCAGAGAGACACAATCCCGTCCTTCCTAAACTTCTGTGCGCCTCGCGGACGAGTTTTAACGTATCCACGACATCTTCATCTTCGCAATACTCGTCCGAGGAGATGAACTCAATCGCGCGCACAGTTTCATCTTTAAACCGCGTGGCGAGTAACTTTGTGCCAACTCGCGAGTGTTGCAACTTCATCAATCTATCTAATCCAGCAAAATTTCTGTGTAAAACCGTTCGCAACGCTAAACCAATCGCGTTTACGTCTTTCCTTTCCCTCGCCGCAATCATAGTCTCCGCGTATCCTCTCACCAACGCGTAATCGTACGCGTCCGACGTTTCGTCCCTTTTCCAATCATTACCACCTTCACCGGTGTCCACCGGTAATGCATCCAGCTGCAAAGCGATGTCTAGCCACTCCTTGTAATCCTTCGCCACCCGTAATTTTTCAATCAACTGTACGCGATTGGTTTTGTCCTTCGTCTTGCTCCCGGCCGCGTTGACTAACAACGACGACTTTTCCAATCGACTCACAAAAAACCACTTTAAACTCAACACTCGATTTGCAAACACGATCAAATGCACGCCACCTAATAAAATCAAGTTCAACGTCAAACTAAACAACTCCATCCCGACTAATGCGAACGCCAACACGTGCGCGAAAATGTTCGGGAACAGCGGCGGCGCCACGGCGGATCCAATAATCGCCGATATCGCAATCACAACTTTACTCGTCAACCATCTCCCCAACTCTTTCCACGCTAAATAGAGCACGAACAACCAAAAGAGAACGAGAATTAACGCGGCAAACGTAAACGCGACTAAAAATAAAGTCACTTTTCTATTCTCTCTCGTCCAGTTCGTTTTATACAACTCGTATCCCAAGTTCAATCGAGACTGCATCGATTGCGACATTCGCGCGATCAATCGAGAGGCGTTCTCCGAGCTCGTGCTTAACAACGTCGTCATCTTCATTCGAACGTCCTCGATCAACTCCTTGGACGCCTCAAACGCCAGATCCGGTAAGTCCGGTAAGTCAATCGTCGATATCGATTTTTTCAAGTATTTCAGCAAATGGTTGCTCGAATTTTCTCGTTTCATATTCGTTTTAGAAGTTGTCGTCGTCGTTTCCGTCCTCCTCTCTTCTTCCAATTCTCGTTGATCATCCTCCTCGATCATCGCCTCGTCGTCGTCGTCTTCTCGACAACGCGCGTCCTCCTTTTCTTTGTCTGAATCTTCCTCCTCGTCTTCGTCGTCGATCGCGTTCCACGAAGATTCATTTCTCTTCATGACCGTTATCTGTTTCTCGTCGGGATTCGATGATGATGATGATGATGGGAGAAGACAAACAACACTCTTTCAGAAAGGTAGTATTATTTAAGTTTTGTGTGTGTTTACTAACCGTTCGCGCGCTCCTCGAGTAAAGGAAATCCCTCTCAAATCTCTCTTTATATATATATGTGTGTGTGTGTGTATCTCGGCGCCGTGTGTCTCCTCGTTTCCAAAGAGACGACGGGGGTTACTAAAAAGTGAAGAACGACAAAAGGAAAATTTATTCCAAAAAAAAGAAAAAAAAGAAAAAAATACACGACAAAAAAAGAAGCGGTTTCTTTATAGTAACACTACAAAACACACACACGTACACATACATAAAATAGAAGAAGGTGTGTGCTCTGATATCTTCGAGCGATGATGGGTGTGTTCGATCAGATCTGAGAATAACGGTTCTGAAGACCACACGAGAGTTTGATTATGTTATAAAATCTTGCGAGTCTCTTCTCTCGTTTTTTTCTCGGTTCTGGGGGTCTTTCTCTCCGTTTTTTTGTATCTCTCTCTTTTTGTTGTTGCGCGCGCGCGCGCGTTGTGTCTCTCTTTCTCTTCTTCTTCCACCGCCGACAACGCACCAGGGTGGAGAAGATTTGGCGATGTTTTGGACGATGATGATGAAAAAGACTTGTCTTCTGAACGTATGCGGTGATGTACAAAAAGATCGTTCGATAAAGCCATCTGAGTCCTGGACAGACGCGTTTCTTTTTGTATCTACTCTGAACAAAGCTTGCGTGGGAAAGAAAAGAAAAGAGAGAGAGAGGATAGATTTTCGTTGGCGATGATGATGAGAAATACTAATGAAGATTTACATTCTGAAATCAACGTGATTGATTAGCAGTAATCTGAGCCAAACGATATATAAGTCTCGTTTACTAATACTTACTCTCCTACTACTACTAACCCCGGTCCGCTTCTTTACCTTCCGTCTCCTCAGATACAAAGATGTCATCGAGTTATCGTCCGATTGCGAACGCGACTCCACTCGGTCTCCTCGCATTTGGTACAACAACTGCTATTCTATCCGCAGGTTTGTGCACCATCGCCGAAAAAGATCGAAACGCGGCGTTGACCGTAGGCTTTGCGTTTGGTTTCGGCGGCGTCGTACAATTTCTCGCCGGTATCATCGAGTTTGTCCGAAACAACGAGTTTTCGGCAACTGCGTTTTGCGTCTACGGCGGGTTTTGGCTCTCCTACGGCGTTTGGAAGATTATGGAAACGACCGGTGTGTTTGTTCCAGACGCAAACACATTGTCCTACTTCGCAGCCGCGTGGGCCGTGGTCACGTTCATCTTACTCATTCAAACGTTTAAAATCAACATGGCCATCGCGTTGCTCTTTGCGAACCTCACCTTCTTCTTCGTCCTCCTCTCCGCGGCGGAACAAACGAGTTCAGACTCGTTCCTCATGAAGTTTACCGGCGGCTGGGGCATCTGGACCGCCCTCTCGGCGGTCTACGCCGCCGCCGGTGAACTCACCAACACCACGTACGAAAAAGAAGTCGTACCGATGGGGAACTTCGGCGAGGTCGATTACGGCATCGCCAGTCCCGGCAAAGGCGAGTCCGTGGTGAAGAAAACGGAAGCGCCGACTGGGAACATCGCCTGAAGATGCGCCGGCGCGGGGCGATTTTCTGTTCCGAAAACGTTGCCGTTTTCCTGGAGAATCGTTTGAGAAAGAGAGAGACACACATATACGCACGTGCGTATTTTTTTTAATCCAAACCATCATAAAACAAAATCCTTGAAGAGAGAGGAGAGAGAGATTTTATCCACACTTTTCACACTGCCACGCAGAATCACACAAACAAAACATCGAAACAAAAATGCTCCGCGCGGCGACCATGCACGCACCGGTGACCTCCACTTCCTTCTCCTCTCGCCGTTGTTTGGCGGCGCAATCCTCCGCTTCGTCGTTCCCGGCGGCGAGAACACGATTCTCGATTGGAAAAAATCGATCGAATCGTAACACCAACAAAAGAAACAGCAACAACAACAACAAGAGAGGATCATTACAAGTTTCCGCGTCAATCTTCGGCGTCGGCGCGCCGGAGGCGTTAGTCATCGGCGTCGTCGCTTTAGTCGTGTTTGGTCCGAAAGGTTTAGCCGATTTGGCCAAAGGTTTAGGAGAAACGTTGAGAGCGTTCAAACCTACGATTCAAGAGCTCCAACAAGTCTCGCAGGAGTTTCAAGAGACGTTGTCGAACGAAGTTGGGATCGACGACATCTCGAAACCGTTAGCGCCGCAAAAGAGAGTCACACCGCCGCCAATTAGAGAGGTTAACGTGGAAGATGAAGAGAGGATTAAGGAGATGAACGCGAGCGTGCAGTTTGAGATGACGGAGCAAGCGAAGGCGAGTCAAGCGATGGCGGAGGCGAACGACGCGGTGAGCGAAGATATGATCGAGGCGTCGAAGCGAGCCGCGTGGGGTGGTGCCGTCCCCGGGGAATTGAGCGCGGAAGAACCACAGTTTGTCACAGAGGTTGCCGAGACGGCGGCGCCGGCGGAAGAGCCGGTGATGCGGGTGATGGATTACACCCAACCGGCGGCGCCGGCGGAGGAGGAAGAGAAATAAAGAGAGCGAAAGAGCGAAAGCGAGGCGTTTATTCTCGTCATATATTTATATACTATATTAATCACCGCGTGTTATCAATTTTGGATATATAGAGAGTGCATTTCACCAGTTTCACGTTAGTTATCACTTTCACGCGTTCATTCCCCCGGTAAGGTAAGGGTACCTTTCGTTTCCATCTTTCGTTTCTTAAAAGGTCAACCCAACGACCTCTTTTCCTCAAATATTCTCTCTCTCTCTCTGCTTATCACACGCTCACGCGGAGAGAGAAAGAGGCTGACATACACACACACACACACACACACACACGCACACACAAAGACAGGCACAAACAATGCCGTCCTCGCCGTCTCGTAAACACGTCGATCGACGAGGCCAAATCCAAATTACAACCCCCGGGGAAGAAAATTATTCCACGAAGACTACGAAAGACGACACCAACGACCACACGAACACCATCTTCCAAACCGCCCGCGAGACGCAAAACAATGGCTACAAATCTGACTTCTCGGAGTATTCCGATTCCTCCTCCAATTCGGAAGAGGACGAAGAAGTCCTCAACGACGACGTAGATGCCATCGCGAGAAGAGATTCGAGAGATGAAATCGCCAGACTGTTTCAGTTGACGGTAAAAATGAGCACGCAAATCGTCAGCTCGACGCACCGACGAAAATTGAGACAATATCGGAATTGCTTCACCGGGAGAGTGGCGGTGCAATGGATGCTGGCGAATAAGATTAGGAGCAATTTGTCAGATTGCGTAGAGTTAGGGAACCACATGGTGAAGCTCAACATGATTGTGCCTTTGAAACGCAGGGGCGGGTTCGCGAATAGGAGTTTCTTGTATAGGTATAACTTCGTGGACGAGAAGAATACAATGTTTTCCTCTTCAAATAATTTGTTGGCGAGAGATACTAACAGCGGTTTATCCACGCAACGATTCGTGCAACTGAGCGTAGAGTTAGGGAAGATGACGGAAGAGATGAAGAATTTGGCGAGTCAAACGGAAAATACGAAGAGCGGAGTGAGGTTTTTAGCGCGAGAGACGGCGGCGAATATGGAGAGAGCGGAAAGAATTATTATGGCTATTCGGACGCAATTACATTGGGCGCGGTCTGCCGTCGTCGCTTTGGCGATTGGGGTGTTGCTGATGGTGTTTAATCAGAGGAAGATGTATATGAGCGCAGTCGCGACGAGTGGTGGTTTCGGAGAGGCGTCTGCGGATTCTACTTTTAAATTTGGCGTGTTGTCGATCATCGTGTCGAGGACGTTGGAAGTGACGGCGATTGTTGCGCTTTTTGCGGCGATTGTGAGTTTGTTCTTACAAGATGGAGGTGAAATGTTGTCGAATATGTTTATGGATTCGTCCGATTTGGAGAAGAGCAACGAAGAAACGAGTTTAAAGATGACAGGGTTGGACGACAATGTCGCTAAAGGAGGGAGATACGGAGGCAACGTCATGTCGCCATCATCTTCGGCAAATCCAAGCCTTCTCGAGCGCACGTCGAGCGTCATTTCCGTCGGTAACGTTAGTCGACGATTATCGTCGAAATTGCGCCGAAGCAGCATCGAGCCGCAACTCAGCGCGCGCGAGGAGATGCGAACTATGCCAGAAGACTACGCTTCGCCACCGCCGGGTGAAGATGACGTCAAGTCTTGGAAAGAAAATCAAAACGGAGACGTTGGTGTACGTTTATCTCCTCTGAATACGTTCCAACGACTCGTTGGAAATACCGTCTCCGAGCGACAAAAAGAAAGCGGAGACGTGCCGTTGCAAAGACCGTTTCACTTTGAATCGGAACTTTTTAGCGGCAAGTGCGTGTTTTTTATACGCAACGTTCCGTCGACGCCGGAAGAAGTTTTCAACGGGAAAGCGAGGCAAATACAAATCTGTGTTCAAGGTAAATTCAAAGAACCCGTCCCAATTGACGATTTGGTGTTTGGCCAATTTATGGTTCGACCGATGGTTAATTTACCTTCGCGATGGTTACTGGCGCTCGCCACGAGAGTGTGTCAATCGTTTGGCGCGAAATATACCATGATCTTATCCTCACCGTCCGATGCGCGACCATTCATTCGCGCGCCTTTAATATTAGCGGCCCAAACGATATGCGTTTCAAAACCAGGTGAAGAACCGGACGTCACCGGCGCGGCGATTGAAGATACGAGTCTGTTGGAGTACATGCCGAACGATTTAAGCCACGCGGAAAGGCGAAAGTTCATTTTGAAATACCTCAAGCAAATCAAAACCGCACAATTGAAGAAAACTTCGTCCTCGGGTTCAACTGAACCGGCAGCAAAAGTGCCCGTTTTTGACACCGAGAACGTGTACACATTTTGCTTCTGGCAGGCGCAGATTGACTTTTCAAAGTACATTTGCGATTTAGGTATCGCGCAGTTTAATTTATCCAAAATAGTCGACGGTCAACCATTGGCCGCGGGCTGCAAAACGCGCGATGGGAGGTTAGCCTTTCGATTCGAGATGTGGCACGCAAACATTGTTGAAGCGGCGAGGAGGGCGTTCGATTTCGCGCGACACGAGAAACTGGAGAAGGCGCTTAAGTATCAGGGAATGAAACCGTTGGCGAGTCCTCAACCGTCGAACGGGTAAAGAGAGTATGTTTCCACGCACTTTTCGGTACGTACCGTGTATGTGTATTATATATATATAACAAAAATTGTGTTTTTACAAAGAAGCGATTGAGTGCGTTTTCTTCTAATTTTCCAAGAGAAACGCCCCTGCTTCGTTATTCTCCATCTCCACGTCCACTCCATCACCCCCCCCCAACTCCGGCGGCAACCAAACCCAACAAGAGTCTTCTCGCCAATCTTCTCGCCGTCTCTTGGCCGCTGCTCTTTTTCTTCGCCGTGCAATTCTTCTCCCCTCCGAAACAAAACACGCAAAAAATAATAATCCCGACGCCGATAACGAAGACCAACAATATCAACTTCATCTTCAAATTATTCCACCACATGCGATTCCTCAACGCCCTCCCTTGCTTGTGGAAATTATCCGCCTGAAATCTCAACGCCTCCGTCTTATCCACCAATACCTCAATCTTCTCCCCTCGATCCAAAACTTTCTCGATGTTATCCATCATGATTTCCTTCACCTCGCTGACTTGTTGCTGCACGGATGCGACTTTATTACTCCCGGTCTGCGCGCCGCCAACGCCACCACCACCACCACCACTCAACTGCTCCATCGCCATCGTTTCTTCCATCTCTTTTTTCAGCGTAGGTCCAAACGTCCTGTCCAAACTGTGCGCGTTCACGCTCCCCTCGTTAATCGATCCGGCGAATTTTTGCGCGAAGACTGTTTTCACCTTCTCCAAGAACTGAAAAGGCATCTGCCTCCCGCAATCGTCGTCCGCGACGACGAGGTAGGTAAACCCGGAGTCCACCAAGTAGTTGAACGTGTGTCTGTCCGCGTTGTACGTGAACTTGGCGTCCGTGTGAGGGACTTTATCTAAAGCCTGTTAAGCGTCGTTTGAGTGAAAGAATGAATACATTTTGTCAGTCGTTCGTTCCCCACAAGTGTCCGTTGCCGGTGAGAGATCTCGAAGAAGAAGAATAAGTACCTGCGTGGCGATGGTGGAAAAGTTCCCGGAATACGCGGTGTATTCCGCCAAAATAGTTTTCGTCGGGCCTTTGGTGACGGCGACGAAGGCGTAGATGAGCGGCATGCTTTATGTGTTGTGTGTGTATTATCAGCGCGCGTGCGGGGAATATATGGAGATTCGAAAGGCACCTTTCCCTTAAAGAGTTGATGACTCAAATACGAGCAAAAAGCGATTCAAATAGCGCGGCGGTATGCATTCGATGTGGTGGTATTACAACGCGCGCTCAGCAACTCTTCTGTCCAAAACTCACTATTTGTTCTACATGCTTGTTTATTTTTATTACTGTTGTCTATTCGCTTTCCTCCTGGCGTTCCAATAGAGATCGATGTATCGTTCGCTCGGCGCGGTCCAAGACCAGTCTTGGCGCATGCCGACGGACGGGAGGTTCATTTGATTCCATTTTTCGCGGTCGAAGTAGTCACCGAAAGCGCGTTTGAGCGCGTATTCTATGTCTTGTTCATGTTCGCCGTCAAAGTTGTAGCCGTTGCAGGATTTTCCGTAAGACGCGGCTCGAGCCGGGTCGAGTTGGACGTCAAAGACGGTGTCTCGTAAACCGCCGGTTCTGCGGACCAAAGGCACGGCACCGTAACGCATGGCAATCATTTGCGTCAACCCGCACGGTTCGAATATGGAAGGGACGCAGAAGATGTCGGCACCGGCGTAGATGAGGTGGGATAATGGTTCGTCGTAAGAGAAGAAGAAACCGCACCGACCGGGGTGTTGGGATTTCATCTCGTTGGCGAGGTTGGCGAAATCGTTCGCGATGCGATCGTCCGGTGCGGAGCCGAGAAGGACAAAGTAGGCGCCTTTTTCGAGCGCGTATCGACATGCTTTTTTTATCAAGTGAACACCTTTCTGTTCGGTTAAACGCGTGACGCAGGCAACGATAGGTTTTGATTCAAAATCTGTCGCGTCCATGCGCATGCGTTTAAGCAATTCGAGTTTCGCTTCGCGTTTACCTTCTTTACATGTTTGCCAGTCGTATCGCAGCGGTAAGAATTCGTCATTCGATGGATCCCAGATGTCATTATCGATACCGTTGCGTATTCCCTTGAACTTGTTGGATTCGTTTTCCGGAATGACGTTAATCGATGGGTGGTGCTTGATTTCTTCGGCGTAGGTAGGGGAGACCGTGGTGGCAAACGTGCACTCAATCATCGAGCGGCGAATGAGATCTTGACCAAACTGCAAGTTATGGATAGTTAACGCCGTGGCGGTTGTTTTGGGTCTGTCTGGACTCCATATTGCCGGCGCAGTTTGCCAATCGTGAACGTGCAAGACGTCTGGGAAACAGTTGGCGCGTTTCATGTACGCGACGCACGCGTCCGAGAAGTACTCGAATCGAACGTGGTCGTCGCCTCGGCCGTATATGCACCCGACTCGGAAGTGCCCGCATTCTGGATCGATGAACGTCACTCGCACACCTTCGACGAAGCCTTGATAAATGTTTATCACGTCGTTGCCGTAATGAAACTGATCGACTTTGCGCAACCCTTCGATTTCTTTGTAGTTCATGCAATCGTATTTCGGAACGTACACGTCCACGTGGTGCCCTTGTTCTTGAACAGACCGCGACAAAGCGGTGACAACGTCGCCCAGCCCGCCAACTTTTGCAATTGGCGCCATTTCAACCGCCAAGTGTGCAATTCGTAACTTCGGTGCTATACCTGACGCGCCAATGACGTTGCAATGGTAATCCGCGCCTTCGTTGTCGTCCACGAAAATTCCGTTATCTCTGAACGAAAAATCGACGACATGCGCATCGAGAGGTACGTCTATGGTTGTTTCTAAAACGCCACCATTTAATCCCGCGCGCATGTTCACTTTTTCCATCTTAACTGGATGATTTTGAGTGCGATTAAAGTTTATATCGACGTAAATCGCTCGAGCGAATGTCAACGGCCCCCCATCCGGTCGATACCTAATCGTTACCCGCTCGCCAGCTTTCGGCCGCAAAGGATCCGTGAAGACACGAAACTCGCCTCGAATGGAAGATATAGCCTTCTTCGCCAGTAAAGCTGCCTTAGCTCTCACCGCACTTTCCGCGCATTTTCTCGCAAACGCCAGCTCTTCATGATTTTTCTCTCTCCTCTTCTCGGCTATCAGTTGATACTCGCGCTCGATTTGCGCCTCTCTCGAGTTATCTTCCACGACTTCATCCGTCTCTACCGCTGCCTCGATGTGGTAATCTTTCCCATTGTTGTTATCGAATTTTCCTCTGGAATCACCTACGACGAAATCAATCACCATCGCTTCGCTCGGCACATCCAACGCGAATTCCCACCACTCGCATTTTTCTTGATCGTGATTTTTGGGGGGTGAGTGGAAGTTTTCAATCGGCTGTAAATCTACTTTGATGGCATGCTGAAGACTCCAACCGTTGTATCCAACCATCGCAAACATGGCTTTCTCCTCGCCCGAAACCGCGCTATTGTTAGGAAGTAACTGTTTTCGATTGTACAAAATGATTACTTTCTCCCCGGCGAGTGGTCTCGACGTGCACGCGTAGACGTTTCGGACGCTCTCAAACGCGTTGTCAAACTTTTTGACGGAATCTTTAGCGGTATTTCGAGCGTCAACTATTCGGACGGCTTCTATCATTAACGCTTCTGCTTGATGGTCGTAGAGCTTTTTATACGCGCGATCGCCGGCATCTTTCGTTAAGGCGTCTAATTCCTCCCCTACCGGAACGCCTTGGCGACGCAACTCGTTTTCGTCGTGGTGGTTGATGACGATACCTCTTTCCGTCGTCGAAGATAAAGACGACGACGACGACGACGACGATGCCACCGGTACCGGTGCTGATGCTTTTTCTTTTTGCGCTAGTACTAATTTCGTATTCTCTTCTTGCTCGTCCGCGAGTGCCTGTTGCAACGCTTTCTGCTCCTCCATCGATTCCTGGAGCATGCGCTCCAAGTCGACGATTTTTTTCACCAGCGTTTCGCGCTCGTCCATGAGTTCGCTCGTTTCTAAATCAAACCTCTCAGTCGTCGCTTGAAAAACGTCGATCGTCGCTTTGGTTGTTTTCAACGACTCTTGCAAACTTTCCATCTTCAATTTCAGCGTTCCGATTTCCTCTTTCAACGATGCGTTTTCGTCGACGAGCGCAGATAACTCGTTTTCGTCGACAACGGCATCCGAATCGTTGAGTTTGTTGTTGGCTATTTCCACGCGCATTTTTTCGATCTCATTCTCTAAAGACGTATTTAAGGTCTCCTTTTCTTTCAATCGCGTCACTTCCGACTCTAATGCCGTCAGGTGAGCCACTTTATCCTTCAAAACGTTGATTTCCGCCGTCAATTGCGCGTTTTCGCGAATTTTCTTCTCTACTTCTCCGGACGCGTCTTCCGACTGCCTTACTTTCAATTCTTCCACCTTCTTTCGTAGCTCTTCGCTCACCTCTTTTTCCCGCGCGATGTCCATCTCTAATTTCCTCTTAATATCTTCCAGTTCCGCTCGCGCCGTCTCCGCGTCTCTCTCTGAACTTTCAAGCTCTTTCTTCAAACTCCCCATCTCTAACTGAAACGTTCTCTCGAGCACGAGAAACGCCTCGACTTCTTTCTCTTCTCGAGCGTCTCGTTCTTCTTGCATTTTGCTCTCCTTCTCTTCGAGCTCATTTCGCGTCGCTCTCAACGCCTCGCTCGCTTTTCGAAATTCCATCTCCATCTCTTCAACTTTCCTCTCTAACGCGTTCACGTTTTCCTCTCGCTCGGCGAGTTTCGCTTCGGGCGCTTCGACCAACACTTTTTGCGCCTCCTCATTCTCGCTCTCTGCGGCGCGTTCAAACGTTGAATCATCACTGCTAAAACTATCAGAACGACGACTCGGAGGAAACTCTTCGTCGTCGGCGACGACGGCGGCGGCGCTCCTTTTCCTCCTCGCGTCCAAATCTTCCTCCTCTTCCTCCTCTCCTTTCGCCGCTAAAAGGTCCAAACTTTTCTGCAACGTCTCCGCCGCCAACACGCGTTTCGACGACGCCGTCTTCACCGCGTTTCTCTCCTCTTCGTCCTCCTTTTCCTCCTGGTCGTCGTTTCCTCTCGTCCTTTTCGTCTTCGCCAGTTCCATCGCTTTCGCCTTCGCTCTCGCAACTCTCGCGTGGACCTTTTTCCGGACTTCTTCCTCCGAATTTTTTATCGATAACGGTGTTTCAGACGACGACGACGAAGAGGAAGAAGAAGATGAAGAAGAATCCGACGACGTCGTCATCGCCGCACGGGTATTCTGTTTCTTCGTTCGCCTCGTCAACGCACTCGTTCTTCGCATTCCGGGAAGGTTGTTCCCTTCGCTTCTCCATCTTTCGCGTAACGTAATTGCCACGTGGAAGGATTGGACGAAAGAAGCGCTCATTTGTGTTTATATCTTCTCTCGCTCAAATCGCAAAGAATCGAGGAAGAGAAAGAAGCAGAACAACGGCCCCACAAAAAGTCGCGAAATGCTTCTCTCTCTCTCTCTCGCAGAAGCAGCGAACGCAGCAAAGGAGGAGCGCGGGAAGTACTAACGCTTCTTTTATCTGCTTCGTGTTTTGTCTCTGGAGAGATTTCTCTCTCGAGTCTGTCTTTTCCCTAAAATTTGCTTCAGAAAAAGAAGCAGAGAGATGATGACGACGATGCGCTCTTCTTCGTCTTCTCCTCCGTCTTCTTCGGGAGTGAAGACGCGAGGGCAGAAAAGACGGAGAGGGGAGAGAGATTCTTCTTTGTGGGATTTGGTCGTGAAGTGCGACGATATTTGTTTCACTCATATTTTGCCTAGATTGAATGCGACGGATTTGAAATTCTTGTACGAAGTGAATGGTGAAACGAGAAAGTTGGTGAAGAGATCATCTCGTGCGGGTGATTTGAAAAAGGAGTTTGAAGTGAGAGAGATGTCGTCGATATCGACTTTGGAAGTAGCGTGGGAGCATTAACCGTGGGGTACGGTGGGAAAGCGCGGCCTAAGGATGGACGAAAGAGCTTTCTGCTTGGAGGTTGCTCACACGAATAAACTCGAGTTGCTCAAGTGGGCGCGAGAGGAGAAAAAGTGTAAGTGGAATGAATATACGATTAATGCGGCCGCATCTCAAGGCAATTTGGAAATGGTAAAGTATTGCGTGGCGAATGAGTGTCCTATCAATACGTGGGCGTGTGCAAGTCCTGCCTCAAAAGGTCATCTCGAGATACTCAAATACTTACGCGAAGAAGTCAAAGCGCCTTGGGATTCTGATACTGCCTATTTGGCGGCTCAAAATGGTCATCTTCATATACTCGAATATCTTGTTGAGCGCAAGTATGATAAATATTCTAAATTTGCGTGTGAGTATGCGGCCAAGTTCGGCCATTTAGACTGTTTGAAGTACTCGCACGAAACGGCCAAAGTGCCGTTGAACGATTTCGCCGTACGAGGAGCGCACTTCCACAAACACCCCGACTGTGTACAATACCTCCTCGACAATAACTGTCCTCTCCCACGCGGTTGGCGATACGAACATGGCACTTTACATACACCTTCGTGGTAAAACATACATTCACAAAGAGAGAGTGAAACAGAGAGAGATACAAAACTCGTGTAATAAGAGCGACGCGCCTAAAAATATACTCTAAAGTTTTGCCTCCTTCTCTTCTCTTCCTCTCCCGTTGCTCCACAAAAATTCGGGGAAAATACATTTTGCCTGCGCGCAATATACACACACACGGGTCATATCGCTGCATACAAAAGCCCCCGTTGTTAAATTTCGACGCGATCTTATTCCTCGCTCTTTGTTCCTCTCTCTTTCTCTCTTTGTTTGGAGTAAAACAATGATGCAAAATTGGATTTGAGAGAAGTTCCTCCTAACGCGTTCTTTGGCGGCCAAAGAAATGAATCCTCAACCCCCGACGCGTGGCGAACCAAAACCACCGAAACCACCTCCCGGGAAACCTCCACCGCCGCCGCCTTCCTCGGTGAAACCACCAACCTTCTACGCGGTCGTTCGTGGACGAAACCCAGGGATATACCCGTCCTGGCACACGAGCAGGAAACAGACGTTTAAGTTTCCGAACGCTCTGAGTAAAAGTTTCGTGGAGTTTTGCGAGGCGAGAGATTGGTACGAACAAATGGGCGGGGATTTAGGGAAGCTGCCGAGTTACGTCGGGTACACGGACGCGGTGGAGAAAGTGTTGGATTTAGGGAAGCCAGAAGTGGAAGACGAAAGCGACGACGAGGAGGAGGAGAAGAAGGAGGAGGAGGAGGAGGAGGATGAGGATGAAGATGAAGAAGACGACGACTACGAGGAAGAGGACGTTTCGGTATCGATGTCATCCTCCTCTGACGATGTAAACCTGGAGTATAACTTGCGAGGTTTCTCGGACGACGAGGAAGAGGACGAAATTTCCTTATCCATGAAAGAGCTGGACGAACGGCCGAGTTCGGTTCTGAGCAACGGTCGATCGCCGGCGGAAGGTTCGAATTTGAATCCGAAGAAGAGGAAACTCGGATTAGTCGATCCGAACGATCCGGATAGCTCGGAGTCCGAGTCGGATTACGACGAGGATGGAAAGGATGGACAGAAAGCTTTGTTTGCAAAGTTTTTCGGCGGCGGAATCGGGAACGGCGAGGAACAAAAAGCGATGATCAGGAGATGCCCATTACACGACGACATCGAGCGATTCGCTTCGGAAAACGTTCAAAACGAAGCCGAAACGTCGGCTAGGGACGAGATAGAACAAACGGTTCGAGAAACTATACAGAAATACTCCTTTTCAAAAGCACAGGTCCACAGATTTGGTTCCGGAGCCACTGGTTTGGCGTTGAAAGATGCGGACGTAGATTTAGTCATTTTAGGCGTCGGGCCGCAATCGGTGAAAGGTGGCGGCGGTGGATTCACGAGAAGCGAGAAGCAGTTATTAGTGCAGCATTTGCGGACTATTGCGAAGACTCTGCGAAATAAAGGCGTGTGTAAACGCACAGAAATCATATCGTCGGCAAAAGTTCCGATTGCGAAATTAGACGCCTACCACGCGGAGACAAAGACGCACATCAAACTCGATTTAGCGATTGGCGTGAGTAACGGTTTAGCCGCCGCGCAGTGGATTCGGGAACAAGTGGGCGAGTTTCCCGCGTTGAAACCGCTCGTTTTGGTTTTAAAGCGATTGTTACAAATTCATAAGCTGAACAACGCCGCCACGGGCGGGTGCGGTGGGTACCTTTTGATATCCTTGGTCGTTTCGCATTTGAAACAATGCACGCCGGCCATGCGCGATAAGAAGGACGGGTTGGGAGATTTGCTCTTAGGTTTCTTCCGACGGTTTGGGGTCACTCACGATTACGAAACCACCGCTATTGCAGCCTCGCGTCCGACGGGAACCTGTTCGGTCGGTTCCGTCGATGTCGCGCCGAATCCGTTTGGACCTCGACCGTTTATCATTTGCGAAGACCCGCAGGAAAGGAGCAGGAACATCACCGCCTCGGCGTATCGGTTCAAAGAAGTGAAGCAGTTGTTCGAAAAGTGTTTACGAAGCATGTCTTCGAAGAACGGGTTAGAGTTTTTAGAGGAAATAGCAAACGCGTTCAAACCTCCGCAAAATGGTAACACCGTGCACGTCATGCGAGGCGGCAAAAAGTTCACTTTCAAACGCCCTGGACCTGAGTTGATTCGATTGAAAGGCGAGAAGCGAGCGAAACCGAACACGTACAAAAAACCAACCGCAGCAGAGCTCAACGGCATGTGGGAAGAGTCTGGGGGCATGAATTCACGGAAAGGTGCCATCATGTCGCATAGAACCGGTCCTTGGTCCGCCGAACACAGCTTTCTCGCTAACGCAAAAAATAGCGTCAACGATAACTTAAACAAGTTCAAGCGAAGCGAGTTCAAGAAGACCAAGCGAGAGAAGATGCAAGCGAAGAAAGACAAAGCGGAGCGTAAGAAACAGAAAAAGATGAAACAAGCCATCAAATCAAAAAAGGACCACCAGACGAAAAAGAAAGCCAAGACCGCCAACGCCTCCTCTTCTCCAACCGCCGAGAAGAAGAAGAAGAAGAAGCCGCCGACGAAGAAGAAGAAATCGTTTCAACAAAAGAGCCCGAAAAAGCTCACGCCGGCGTCGGCGGTGACCACTCGCAGCTCCAACAAGAAGAAGAAATGATGATATACCAGTTGTAGGAAATATAAGCCAGCATTTTTAGATCGCGCGTACGTAGTAGAGTGCGCAGTTGTATATTTTATCGGAAGCAAAAGCGTTTCAATTAAACTCTCTCTGTCTCTTCATTGTTCCCACGCACGCATCACTTTAAAAGAAAAAAAGATGGACGCGCTCAAAGCCGAAGGCGCGGCTGCGCTCGCGTCCAACAACATCTCCTTAGCCTTGGAAAAGTACCAGTGCGCGTTAGCCTTCGCGAATACGAACGCGGAGAAAGGCGCCATCGAATCGAATCTTTCCCTCGTGGAGCTCAAACTTGCGAAAATGCCGATGGCGAGACTCCGCGCGAAAAACGCGATTCACCTGAGGCCAGAGTGGGAGAAAGGCTATTTTCGCCTGGCGGAGTGTTTGTTCGAGGAGAAATCGTTCGTGGACGCGAAGGTGCAATACGAAATCGCGAGGACGAAAACGAACGAGAAAGCGACGTTGACGCGTTTGCTGGAACGCATAGAGCTGGTGGAAGAGGCGTTGTCCGATAACGGGTTTTACTTTCGACAGTTGACGCCGGGGAAAGACGTGTGCGTGAAAGCGAGCGGGAAGATGAGCGCGATGGTGGAGATGCAAGTGTTTCAAGCGGCGAAACAGATGCAGAACTTTATATATTTAGTCGGCGACGCGAAGACGAGAG
>Ga0257106_1000079_pt1 | contig 57025 bp, 42 predicted proteins | sample LP_taG_3_FD_190177 | JGI IMG/M metagenome (GOLD analysis project Ga0257106, IMG submission 190177) | Marine microbial communities from Northeast Subartic Pacific Ocean, Canada - LP_J_2011_P26_10m | ecosystem: Environmental > Aquatic > Marine > Oceanic | place: Canada: Northeast Subartic Pacific...
GTTTACGGTTTATTCGATCCATACAATCACTCCAGTGGGCAAACAGTGTAAAAAATTCCAGCAGTGGTCTTGGGGTTTTGCGGCTCGAACGCTATTTTTCCACCTCCGGGGCCGACCGCCGTCCCTTTCAAGCCAGGCGCGGACCCGCTCGTTAGCTCGAGTCCCGCAGCCATGCGTCCTATCCTGCTCAAGGGCCATGAGAGGTGCGTACCACGCCCCCGATCGCGGCCGCGTGAACCCCTCACGCCGCGCGAGACGCGCGAGGGGCTCATTCTTTTTCGCCGGTTCGCCCAGGGTCTTTGCGGCGCGCCATCCCAGATCGCCCTTCCCTCCGAACCGCCGCTGACCGTGACTGTTCCCGTGACTGTCCATCACCCAGGCCTCTGACGTTCATCAAGTACAACAAGGAGGGCGACCTCCTGTTCACGTGCGCCAAGGATCACCACCCCACGCTGTGGTACTCCGACAACGGCCACCGCGTTGGCACGTACATCGGCCACAACGGCGCGGTGTGGACGTGCGACGTCAGCGAGGACTCCAAGACGCTCGTGACCGGTTCCGCGGACACCACGTGCAAGATGTGGGACACCGAGACCGGGACGTGCTACTTCACGCACCAGTTCGAGCAGCCCGTCCGCGCGGTGGCGCTCGCGCAGGGCGACCAGCACATGGTGATCTCGACCGATCCCTTCATGGGAGTCCCCGCCGCGTTGCACATCGTGGACGTGGCGGCGAACAGGGAGGAGCAGACGAACGACATCAAGATCAGCATGTCCGGGCCGGAGGGACGGATCAACAGAGCGCTGTGGGGCCCGCTGAACACCACCATCCTCACGGGCGGCGAGGACGGCGTCATCCGACTGTGGGACGTGGAGACGGGGAAGATTTTGCACGAGGCGAGCGACCACAAGAAGCAGATCCAACACCTCTCACTGTCCCTGGACAAGACGCACTTCATCAGCGCGTCCCTGGACAAGACCGCGAAGCTGTTCGACTCCACCACCATGGAGTGCCTCAAGACGTACGCGGCGGATCGACCGGTGAACGCCGCCATCATGTCCCCGATCCTCGAGCACATCATCTTGGGCGGAGGCCAGGACGCCATGGCGGTGACCACCACTTCCTCCAAGGCTGGCAAGTTCGACTCCAAGATCTTCTACAAGATCTACGAGGAAGAGATCGGCGGGATCCGCGGACACTTCGGGCCCATCAACGCGCTCGCGTGGCACCCGGATGGCCGCTCGTTCACGTCGGGTGGCGAGGATGGCTACGCCCGCATCCACCACTTTGACAACGACTACTTCCGCATCAAGTGATGCACGTGTCGAGGGAGGTGCGTCGTCGACGAGAAGAGAATTATTGAATGTCGTAGAAGTACTACGGGCGGAATATGATAGCTACGGAGGGAATAGCTCGATTGAGGGAACGAGTACGACGGCAGAGGGGGTGGGGGGCGATGAGTCCGCGGCGGGGTTTGAGAAGGAACCCGCGACCGCGAAAATAGGATCACATTCGCGAATAATAGGCAAAGCTTTACAATAACTCGTGCGTTACTACGATGGCTAGTCCCACGCCGCCTCGCCGATCTCGCACTGCCCGGCGTAGTTGCAGTTCACCGAGCCGTACGGTGCCAGGTTTATGTTTCGAACGTCGTGGCCCGAGGTGATTATCTCCGCGGCGGCTAGGTACTCCTTGAGGTGCGCTGACTCCCGGTGCTCCTCGAGCGCCGCCTCGTCCTCGTACACCTCGTACAGGTAGACGGAGTTCGGGTCCGAGCCGTCCTGGTTTATCCCAAAGTCAAAGTACATGCACCTGTCGTTCATGTAGCAGTTCGTGACTGCGGTTTGGGAGGTGCGCGTCAGGTGGGAGATGGATGGAACGATGTGGTTTGGTTGACTCACTGTGCGATTTGATGAGGCTCTCGTACTCCTCCATCTTGCCGGGCTTGACGTTGACGGTGACGAAGAGGGACTGGCGACCTTCCGCGATGGCCTGGACGCGCAGGGACACCCGCCCGGAGGCCTGGAGAGACGAAAGGAGGTACGGGCGGTTAGTGTTGTCCGATCGTGAGTTGGAATGTGCGTTGGCGACGCTGATACGGGGGCGTACCCTGGCTGTGGGGGCGCGGCGGGTCTGGGCACGCGCGCGGACGAACGTGGACCCGCCGGTCGTGAAAGCGCTCTGGACGAAAGCCGACATTGTGCTCGACCGGAGGGTCAGCGGCGCGTGCGAAGTGCGCGGGAAGGCTGACTCAGTCCGAGTATTTGTCACGATTTTGGCGGGGATCCCCAGCTCGTATGGGCAAACAGTCATCAGCAGGTGCTGCACCGGTGATAGCCAAAAAACGAGGAAAAATGCGACATCCAAAACTCCATGCCCGTCGTTTGGCGGGTTCGCCAGTCGGTATCGCGCCCCGCGGAGGGAGCGGGTGAACATGCGGGCCGCGACGCGCCGCCCGTCGGTGGTCATCGCGAGGTCGATACGCCTGCACGATCGCCGAATCCGTCGAAGGATCCCCCGGGACCCGCGAACCGCGCGGGATCTTCCGATCCCCCGTCCCTCGTCCACGACGCTTCGAGGCGCGCATTCATCGAACGGCGACGCCCCACGCGTCGTCGTAGACGTCCTTCCCGACGTTCCTCGGCATGGCAAAGGCGGGTGCTTCGTGGACCACTGCGACGCGCGCGTGGCACCCACGGACCCAAACGGACCCCTCGCGGGCCTAACCTTCGCCGTCAAGGACAACCTCGACGTCGCGGGCCATCGCACGGGCTGCGGCCAGCCGACATGGCTCGACACACACCCACATCCCGCGAAGAAACACGCGCCACCCGTCGCGTCGCTACTCGCCGCGGGCGCCACGCTCGTGGGCAAGACGCAGATGGACGAGCTCGCGTGGGCGCTGCAGGGAGAGAACCACCACTACGGCACCCCCGTCAATCCAACATCCCCGGGCTCAATCCCGGGCGGCTCGTCGTCGGGCAGCGCAGTCGCGGTAGCCGCAGGGTACGCCGACGTGGCGCTCGGGACGGACACCGCCGGGAGCGTCCGCGTCCCCGCCGCGTACTGCGGCATATGCGGGTTCAGGCCCACGCACGGGCGGGTGGACGCCACGAACGGGTGCGTACCACTGGCGCCGTCGTTTGACACGATCGGTTGGTTCGCGCGAGACGCCACCACTTTGCTCCGGTGCGGCGGCGCGCTCCTGCCGCCGTGGGGCGGGTGGGACACGAAATTCGACCTCAAGTTCGACGGGCTACTCGCCGAGGATGCGTTCGCGTTGTGCGACGAGGCGACGGAGCGGCGGCTGAGGGAGTGCGTGGGTCGCGTATGCGGCGCGGGGGCGCTGGGCGGCGGGCCCAAGACGGTTGTACTGGGCGGCGTTCACGGGACGCCGCCGCTGACGGAGTGGTGGAACGTGTTCCGTGTGATCCAAGCCAACGAGGTGTGGCGGGAGCACGGCGCGTGGGTCACGGAACACGACCCGCGGTTCGGGCCGGGGGTCAAGGAGAGGTTCGAGGGTGCGTGCGCGGTGACGGACGCGGAGGCGAGTGAGGCCTGTACAATCAGGGACGCCATCGCGGCGAGACTAGAGGCCGTCACCGTGGACGAGGATACCGGTAAGGACATGTTCCTGTTCATGCCGTCGACGCCGGGCGCCCCGATAGCCTCTGGGTCGGATGCAGAAATCGTCGAATCGTTCAGGAACGGTCAGCTGAGGCTGACCACCGCGGCGGGTTTGGCGAGGCTGCCGCAGGCGACGGTGCCGGTGCCGACGCGCGACGGGGCGCCGCCGCTCGGGCTGAGCGTGGTGGGTCCGCGCGGGACGGACGAGGCGCTGCTGAGGCTGGCGTGCGAGCTGGAGAAGGCGCTGATGGAGTAGTCGTTAGAGTAGTCGCCGGTCGATTCGTTCCCTCGGACATGGGTTTGGTATTCCACGCCGGTTTGGGGAGTTCAACTTGCATGTGTCGTGTTCCCCTGATTTGGTTCGGTGACGATCCGTCCCCACGTCCGTGCGCGCGGCTTCCTCCGGCTGGAACAGCGTCGTCGCGCGCGGACGAGCCCGCGTTCTGTGTAATCGTCCTCGTGGTGTAATCGTCCAGTCTCCCTTCCCTTTCGTTCCCCCCCACGCTTCGAATACGAGCCTCGTCATCGTCATCACCCCGACCGACCCGCGAAAGTTCACGCTCCGAAAGATAAACGGGCCAGACGACGACCAAGGGCCGAGACTGCTTCCCAGTGGATTTTCATCGAGCTGCAGAAGCCTTGTGATTGGTCGAGAAATGTAACGGACCTTTACTCAAGGAATTGATTGGGGAACGAGATTGGCCACCTCACTGCTGAGTAGACAGGGGAACGCCTACCACAGATTGCCACATGTAAAAGGACTCAAGGGACGTCGGAGCTGAGTCAGCTTTCGAGGGCGTTTGGGCCATTTTTATCTCGACTCTGTTTTTCGAGTTGAAAATGCTTCGGGCGATTTTAACTGTTTGCGCGTACGATACACGCGAGTCCTTTCCAGCCGAAATTGGCACCTCGAGTTAAGTTGGCAAAACCGCTCTCATTGGAATTTTTTTTTCGTCACACGTGGAAAAGGTTTGTTGCAGGCGATTCCCCACTCTGCCTCGCACCGTTCAGCTCGCTGTTCGACCGCACTCACAAAACCCAAACCAACACACAAACACAACTCTAAACATGGACAAGGCTAACCTCAGGCTCTCCGGCAAGGTGAGCGTCCCCCCCCGCGCGCGCGCGTTCGCGTCTCCGTTCTCCGGAATTGCGAAAACCTCCCGCACTTTTCCTCGTTAATTTTCCAACGCGGCAAATCGGCCGCGTCGAATCGGGCGCGTCGCGACGCCGCGACGCGACGCGAACGCGCCGAAACGCTCGGAAACTCGAGATGTATGATGACTGACGCGGAATCCCGCCCTCCTTATCCCCAACTCACAGCTCGAAGCCAACGGCAACGGCACCATCGCCAACCAATCCTTCAAGCTCACCGCCACTGCCGGCTTCGCCAACGGTGGCGCCGTGACCCTCACCGCCAACCCCGGTTTCTCCCCCGGTAAGTGAGCCCTCCACGATTTCGAATCAACCTCATCGTTCGTGTTCGTTCGGACGCGGAACCGCGCGCGTCGCTCGCGGCGCCCGTTCGCGAACCGTCGCTTTACGGACGGACCGGCGTTCCGGGGCTCGAAGCGGAGAATATTCTCACCTCCCGAAAACCGCATTCCTCTCAAACGCCGACGAACTTTCGCTGACGCTTCCTCTCCCTCGCGACCGCAGCTTACACTGACAAGGCGGCCAACTTCACCGGCGACAACGTTAAGGCCATCGCCGACATCGGCAACCTCCAGAACATCGACCTCAAGGTGAGTCCCCCCGCCCTTATCCGTTCGCGCTTCAGGGTTACCGACCCAGAAACGCTTCCACTTTCCGTCGCTTCGAGACTGGAAAAAAGACACCCTCACTGACTCGACCCACCCCCTCTCCCCGCGTTTTCGTCTCCACAGTTCGCCAAGGGAGGCGTCGACCTCGCCGGCCAGACCTGCGACATCACTGTCGCCCGCGACAGCAGCGGCGCGTCCGGCGTTGAGATCAAGTCCAACGTCGACAAGGTTGGTGACGTCACCGTCTCCCTTGTCCAGGAGGGCCACAAGACGCTCAACAACGAGGACGAGGACGCCGGCGCCAACGCCGTCCGCATCTCCGCCGACATCCCCCTCTCCGACGTCAACGCCGACCTCACCGGCTCCGTCGACTACGACCTCGTCGGCAAAGACGCCAACATCAGGATCGGCTACCACAAGGACGACATCACCGTCAGGCTCAGGACTAACGTTGACAGCGACAAGAAGGCCAAGACCACCATCAACCTCGACTACTCCGGCATCGAGGGCATCGGCGTGGGTGTCGAGGTCAAGGACGACAAGACTGGCGCCCTCACCGTCACCAAGGACGACTTCAAGCTCAAGGTGCCCGTCAAGGACAACAAGCCGAATGCCGAGGAGGCGTCCATCACCTACAACTGGGGCATCGACATGTAAACGCCCGACGCAACTGCTGCATCAGCGCGCGCGCAAGCAAGGGTTCTCAACACGAATGTAGAAAATGAACGGAGCACCAGTTGATCGAGCACACGACTTCGAGGCTGTACCACCTGTGCATGTACGAGTATAAGGCTACTCTATCACCTGCCTGAATATCATGTACTCTTGTGACGCGCCGTCTTCGGTCGGCGCGTCTGCATCTTTCCTTTTAATAATAATTTTCATTCAATGAAACGCTCGCGTCGCGCCACTCGTCGTTAATTCTAATGATCCCCCCGGCGCCATCCATCGTGGCGCGTCGCCGTCCGTGTTCTAATCGTCCGTCCGTGTTCTAATCATCATCAGGTGCGTGCGCGCCGTCACGAACTCCCCTCGAGACGCTCGAACGAGTTGTAATGCACCGGGCTCACGTAAGTGAGAAAAAGTCGCCTTCGCCACCTTCCCTCCTTCCCCCCGTCCCCCTCGTTGGCCACACGCGGCTCGTACACCAGGTACCAATTCTCCGCCGTGGACTGCACCACGTGTATGACGCACTGGAAAGCGTCGGAGCACGCCCGTAGCGTGAGCTCGTCGCCCCACGTCCTCGGATTCGCCATCGACGTCGCGTACTCGTCAAAGTCGTCGCCGAAGAATACTTCGTACTCGCCCCGACGCTTTGGGTCCACCATGTGCGTCACGCAGGCGTCCCGTACCCTCCAGTGCTGGTCCTGATCCCCGAAGAGCCCGTGCGCCAGTGCCCTGAACTGGCAGTTCCCGTCGTCGCCCATGCGCACCGTCCTCAGCCGCAGCGACGCGAGCCGCCGGTCCAACGTGGACGCTCCGTCCCTGCCGGTTGTACCCTCGTTAGACCCTCGTTCGCGCTCCGCTTCGTGCATTCGTTCGATGCACCCGGCGACGCGACTGTCCGTGCGCTTGAGGAGATGCGACGCGCGCGCCATCGCCAGCGCGGTGGTTCGCCATCGCGCCAGCGCCCTCGCGTCGCTCAGCTCGCGCGTGAACGCGACCCGCACGGGGATCTCCCCCGATCTCTCGAGCCTCTCCGCCAGATCTGCGGACTCTCCACTCGGGGCGAGGGGTGGGAGGTCCGTCCGAGCCCTTCGCACGGGAGATGACGATTCTGCGAAATCATCCGCATCCTCGGCGACGATTGCATCCACCGCACGCGGCGGTGCGTTCGTCAACGCTCGTCTCACCCCCCTGGAGCTCAAGTCGTGGACCAGAGAATCAGGACCGCTCCAACTGTACTCTCTCTTCGTCACGTCCCCTTTGGACGGCGAGGAACCAGGGGAACCCGCTCTGGCTTGGAAACAGTACCTCAAACACATCCGCGGTAGGGTAACACCCGCAGGGGAGCGGCACGAGGTTCACGGGAAGGTCGGGCCGTGGGAGTGCGGCGACTCGCGCGGAGAGAAATGCGTCCTCGTCAACAAACAACGTCGATTTTTTAGCACTAACACTAGTTTTGGTCATGACGGATGCGGACATGGCCGGTCAACTAAAGCTCGATTGCGAGTTTCCCCACGACCCTCCTCCCGTGCAGCAGCCTGAACGCCTCACGTACCCCATCGTCCGTCAAATGCACCGTCTTCTCGATCGCCGGCTTCACCGCGCGACACGAACCGACTCCTCCGGAACCGCCTCCATCCGCGAGGGACCTCAGATGTTTCAAATCCGGCGCGCACGCGTTGAAGTCGATCCAAAACAGCTCCTCGCCCCGTGCGAACATGTCCACGCCCGTCATCCTCTTCAGCCCCGCGGTGACCCACCCGCCCGTCTTGCCCCCTATGGTGACGTAGTTGTGCCCATCCGCGTCAGGGCCCGTGTCGACCAAACCTGGGTCAACCGCGGCTCTGATCCTTTCGGAATAACCGTGAACCAAGTCCCGGGCGTCGTGGCTCGACACGGTGTCCAGCACGATGTCGAAAGGTCCCCCGTGCTCGATGACGATATCTTGCAGCCTCTCCACGAGCGGATCCCCCACGTCGTCGTCGTCCGGCGCCAGGGCCTCGTAGTCGAGGACCTCGTCCGCGCCCAGCGACTTGACAAACTCTGCGTTTCGGCCCGAGCACTGTCACAAAACACGACGTCAGTGCAATTGCCCATACGAGAAGTAAAAGAAACTCACCACGCCGACGACGAGACCCGCACCCTCCGCCGCCGCCACCTGCACGGCGATGTGACCCACCCCGCCCGACGCGCCGATCACCAGGACCCGGCACCCGGGCCTGAACCCGTGCTGACGCAGCGCCTGCACGACGGTGAGGCCCGGGAGGACCAAAGAGGCGGCTTCCGCGTGCGTCAGCGACTTTGGCTTGGCCGAGAGTTGTGCGGGTGGAACGGACACCAGGTCCGCGAACGAGCCCACGAGTGGTGGCACCGCGCCGAAGACTTCTTCGCCCACCTCGAACCCGCTTCCCGGACACGTTCGCTCGACGACTCCGCTGAGGTCGAACCCCGCGACGTGTCCGTCCACCAGCCATCGCGCGGTGCCCCGCCACGACTCGGGCAGCTTGTCGGCGAGCACAAACTTGGCGTCGACGGGATTGACCCCGCACGCCTTGACGCGGACCAGGACGTCGCCGCGGCGGGGTTTGGGGGCGCGTTTGGTCACGACCTTGATGCCCTCCTGCGCCTTCCTGTCGTACACCGCCGCGCGGATCTCCTCCGGCGCCTCGGTGGATGTCATGGGGGGAGATAACGAGGGCATCTGAATCGCGTTGTTACCTCCGCCTCGCTCCAGAGTGCCGGCTGCACCGCCCCCGAGATCGCTCCCGGGCGTGGACGAAGCCCTCGTCACGACGAGGCTGCGGCCCCTGGTTAGGAGGGAAGGCCGCGACGCGAGACGAGCCCCCGCGCTGTGGAGAACACGCGCGAGGGCAGGGGTGAGCGTGACGCGCAGCGTTGCGACACGCGCGCCCGCGTCCCGGGCGCGCCACGAACTGTCCTCGGGAAATCTTGATTGTGAGTCTCCAAAGCCGCGGCTGACTTTATTAGCCGAGGGGCGCATTTGGATTGTCAGACCGGGTCGACGCAAGGAGGAGGGTGCGGATCGACGCTAAGTCGACGGAATCGATCGAGATCCCCCGTCGGTGCCAGCTATGTTCGGCCGGCTGAACGGGGGAGGCGCGAACAAGAAGCGGGACGCGGGTAGGGCGGGTAGTGCTGATGGTGAGGGTGACGGCCAAAATCCCCGACCGAATGCGGGGCTCAATGGGGCCGGATCGCTGAGCACGGTGAAGAGGCGCTCGCCGAGCCTCGATGAGTACCCCGAACCTTCGCTTCCAATCCACGGCAAGGACACGTCCAACGAGCGCGACACCGCCAGCTTCGGCAGGGTGCTCTCCTACTTCAATCCCGGCACCGCGGTCAAGGGCTCGTCGGACCAGCACGGCCTCATCATGCGCTTGCGAAGATTCTTCGGAGCCATCCACGGCCGCGTGGAGGGCAGCGTCGGGTCGACGAAGGCGCGCTGGCTGTACGGTCTCGCGTGCGGACGCCGTCGCACCGACTGGTTCGCCGCGCTCGTCTTCCTCGTGCCGTGCTCCATATGCTTCACGCTGTTCATGTGGCCGTACGTCCTACCAAGCGACCTCATCGAGAACGTGTACAGGTCAACCGCCACCAGCGCCAGGAGCTGCACCGCGATGACGGAAACGTACGTCGCGCCGATCGTCGCCCAGCAGTACGAGGTGAACAGGGCCAAGTGTCTGGACCAGGGCGGGTGTCCATCCGCAGAGCAGATGGGGTCGCTGATATGCCAACAGACGTCGGCGTGCGGCGCGGACCCGGTGGAGGCTGCCAAGAATCTGAACAATCTCGTGAACCTCGCCGCGGGCGGGGGCGGCGGCTTCGCGGGGAAACGACGAAGGAGCCTGATGCAGTTCGAGGGACTGGTCGACTTGGTCGGGGAGGGCGGCGGCGGCGCGTTTCCCGAAGATGCGGTCGAAGTCGACGACGCGCTGGCGGAGGCGGCGTCGCCGTGCACCGGTTGCAAGAAGCTCGCCACGCAGGTGTTCAAGGAGGCTGAGAACGGGGCGCCGGACAAGCGCTGGGTCGAGGCCATGATTCGCGTGCACGGCCGAGAGTGGTGTGTTCGGCAGAGCGCGTCCGTGTTACCGGAGTACGATCCTTGGCAGACGTACAGGGGCATCACGTCGTGGGCGCAGGTTGGGAACACCCCGGCGGATGCAAACTACATGAAGGCCAACGGGATACCCAAGTTTGGGGGTGCGAATGCCATGAAGTCCAAGGACACGGACGCGAACACCCAGTGGCCGCCTCAGGATGCGCTCAGGAACGCGTCAGGATACAACCCATTCGTCTCGAACGCGACGGGAAATCGCAACGGAACGTTCGACAACTCAACCTTTGTCGACCCGCCGGTGAACGAGGCGCTGATGGAGATCCTGCTCGAGAACTCACCGCAGCTGGCCTGCCCGATGAGGAAGGCGGACAAGCAAGCGAAGTTCAAGGCGTTGCAGAACGGCGAGACGTGGCCCCCACCCGCTGGCCCGCCGCCGTCATGGGCCAAACACTGCGTCAAGAACGCAACAGTCGCAACCTACGGCTTCGTCGGCGACGTCTCGGTGAACTCCAGGACGTCCCTGGAATTTGCCATCCTGCTCCCCGCGTTCGTCATGTTCTCCATCATGTTGATCAACTCCGCGTCGGAGCTGTACTTTGTGGAAACCCCGATCACGTTCGCGGGGATCGTGGTCCTGGGCCTGGTCCTGGCCGATAACTGGCGCGCGGTGCACAACATGGTTCACTGCATGGACCGAGTTTTTTTGGTGCTGAACATCGTGCACATGTCCATCCTCGCCGGAGCAATGCTCGCCGCCGTGGGTCTCCTCGGGCATAGATCGTTGATAGGCGGCACGGCATGGAGTGCCGAGAAGAAGAAGTGGGCGGAGTGGATGGCTCATAAGATGCTGAAGGGGCCAAAAAATGCGCAGTTCAATGTGAAGAGGGCCAACATCATCGTGCAGGGCAGCGCCAACATGCTAGCCAACTCCGCCATGGAGAAGCTGATGCCGGGCCTGAATGTGGCGGCGGGTGCGGGTAAGACAGCGGGGAGCATGGTGCTGAGCGGGGTGAAGAAGGGTGCTCGATTCGCCAAGCCCTCGCAGAAGTTGATTGGCAAGAGTGGATTTCCGAAGGTCATATCAACGCCTGTGGAGAATTTCTTCAAGACCAAGGTGATGGGAAAACCGCCCAAGCCCGCGCACAAGAGACTCATGTCCCTGAAAGACGACGCTCAGCTCGAATTCGCCCAGAGTCCCAACGCTGTGGCCTCCGAGGTTAACACGCAGAAGCTCGGTAACTTGGGCAAGGTCAACAAGAGAGAAGTCGACGTGCTCATGGCGACGTGGAGGGAGGGGGTGAATCGGATCATACAGGCGAGGTCGAGCGCGAAACTCATCGAGGTGAAGGACGACGGCGGGTTGGGATGGCAGCAAAGCGTCATCCCTCAGCACAAGATCGGCTTCTCCGGACGGCTTCGCATGGGCATCTTCGGCACGTTGTTTGTCGCGATCGTGTGCTCTCTCATCGCGTCTCAGCAGGTGCGCAGGTTCATAGAGGTCCTGCGATGGTCCGGCGACGCGAGGTGGTGCTCGTGGGCGTATATTGGTATCAGGGACGATGCTTTCGAGATCATCGATAAGATTGCCACGGCCATCTGCGTGTTCCTTCCCATCGGCACATTCGCGGTCATCGTCGGGCAGCTCATCGGCATATCGGAAACCTATCGCAGCAACATCAGCGCGCTACGAAGAGGTGAGCCCGTGTTTACGAGGAAGCAGATGGAGGCATCGGAGATTAGCGTCGGCTCCGAGTGGCTGGGGTACCAGCTCGTCACCGCGGGGATGACCTACTTCATCGTCATCATCGTCTTTGGCGTCGGGTGCTTCGGCCTCGCGATTCCCATCATCGCGCTGCTCAACGTGGACCCGGCGCTTCAGTCGGAGGTGATCACGACCTTGACGTACATCGGCGTCGTTTGGGTCAGCGGTATCATGGTCGGCGTGATTTATCGCATGGCGCACGTCAAGCTGTTCACGGAACCGAGGCTCAACGTGCTCCGTTACGTCCACTGGTTCCAGTTTAGCGACTACATCATGCTCTACATCACCATGCAGCGCTCGTTCATCGTGGTCGTCACGAGGATCCTCATGTCCGTCGTCGTGCAGGCGGCGTGCATCATGCGCTCCGACATGACCTTCTTCCCGCTCATGATCGGCAAGACGATCGACAAGCCGCACATGGCGTACATCTCCGTGGTGTTGAACGACTGGAAGTACAGCTGTCCCATCGTGTGGTCCTTCTACAGCACCGCCCTCGAGGCGGGCCGGCAAAACAGCAAGCTCCGGAAGGAGGTTGAACAAAAGCTTCGATTGAAGTACGCCAAGGAGGCGCCCTCATCAGCAGGGTATTCTAAGGTCGCCTCGAGGAAGTCTGGCATCGAAGTCCTGAATGCAGGCATCTCAGGGGTGGCAAAAGGGGTGACAGGGGTGAAGAATTTCACCACCGGGGCATTCTCTGAACTATTCTTTGGCGGGAACGATGGCATGAGCGCTGAGATGAGGGAGGAGTTCGAGATGGAATTGCAGAAGGTTAGACGAAGCAGGCGCGCTCGGACCAGGTGGTTCCTCGCGCTCACCCTGACGAACAACCCCTCGCTCATCGCCATGCGCAGACCGTGGGGTGGCAAGCCGTCGAACCTCGCCAGGCTCAAACCCAGTCACCTTCCTCACGCAATCAAGAAAGGGTGGCTGCGAAGGCGAGGCGGGATCCTGGGCGTGGTAAACGACGATTACGTGATGCTCACACCAGGCGTGCTCTACATCTTCGAGCACGATCTGGCCAGCAACCCCAAAGTGTATCCCCTGTCCTCGAGGGTGCTGGTGCGCAAGTTGTTTGTCAGCGTCAGGGATCAAACCGCGGGCGGGTGGCACTTCAACGGCGACAGGTACGAACCCGGGCCGGACGAGGTGGACCCCCCCGACGCCGAAGACGGTCTCCGTTCCCCGCCCAAGAAGAACAGCGACAAGAAAGACAAGAAGAAGGACGACAAGAAGAAGGACGACAAGAAGAAGGACGACAAGAAGAGAGATGACAAGGACAGCGGGAATAACGAGGACCATACGCAGACGGGTATGGTCCTCGCCGAGTCTGCGGAGTCGAACAAAAAGTGGAAGCTGAAGGACAAATACTTCTTCGTGGTGACCATCCCGGGCGGGCCGATGGAGGTGTTCGCCAGCACCGATCAGGACGAGGTGTCCGACTGGGTCAGCATCCTCAGGGAGTCGTGCCTGGGCGCACCCGATCCACGAAGGCTCGCCGGGGTCAAGCGGGACTGACATAGCACGTGTTATATTGAAAGAAGAGATAAATATCACTCGCTCGGCGCGTGATCACTCACAGGGATGACAGGGTCGGCCCCGTGTCCTCGCGCTTGAGCGCGTCGACGAGAAAGCGGTTCTCGATTGTCTTCACCTTGGCGCGCGCGACGTTGTCGGCGGCGCCGGCGTGGCCACCCTCGGTCATCTCGTGGTACAGTACCTTGCCCCCGATGCCGAGCGCACGCATCTTGTGCACGACGCGCCGCGCGTGCGACGGGTGCACGCGGTCATCCGCGGTGGACGTCGTGAACAGAGTCGCGGGGATGTGCTCGCCTCTTTTAGCCAAAGCCTCGTCGAACCCCCGCTCTTGAATCGCGACGTCGACGGACTTTTCCAGGTTGTGGTACGGCGAAAAGCCGAGCAGCGCGTCGCGTTCCTCGGGCTTGGACGGGTCCCCGTACTCGTCGATCCAGCTCGGCCCACTGGTGAGCAGCACGTACCGCTCCATGTCCAGCAGCGGGCACTGCGACACCACCGCGCCGAACAGGTGCGGGTAGTGCGTCATCATCGCGCCCGTCAACAAGCCGCCGTTACTGCCGCCCATGCACCCGAGCGTGCCGTGCGTGGTCACACCGGTGGTCACCAGGTCCTTGGCGACGGCGGCGAAGTCCTCGTACGCGCGCCAGCGCAGCTCCTTCTTGGCGGCGCGGTGCCAACGAGCGCCAAACTCGCCGCCGCCGCGGATGCACGCCACGGCGTAACACATCCCCTCGCGGAGAAAAGACTCGCCCACCGTGGCGCTGTACCCCGGCGACATCGAAATCTCAAAGCCGCCGTAGCCGTACAGCACCGTGGGCGCGGGCGCACCCTCGGGAATCCCGGCGCCGCGGACCAAAAAGTACGGAACCTTCGTGCCGTCGTCGCTCGTCGCCTCCTTCAACTCGACGGACATCCCGCTCGTGTCGAACCACGCGGTGTTCGTCTTGAGCGGGCTCGATGTCTCGAGGTCGGGCGCGGTCGCCGTGGAGAGCGCCACGGGGTCGAGGAACCCGTCGGTGGTCACGAAGAGCTCGTTCGAGCGCTCAGAGTCCACGCCGCTGGCGCTGAAACTCTGGCAGTTCTCGGCGACGTGCGCCTTGACAAAGGAAAACGTTTTGGTCTCCGCGTCGAACCGCCACACGTACACGCGCGTCACCATGTGCTCCAGCGTGTGCACCATCATGTAGTCCTTGGTCTCGGAGCTGCCCGCGTACGCGCACCGATCGTCCGCCGGCGAGTACAGCACGGTGAACTCGGATCTCTCGCCCCTCAAAAACGCATCAGCCGGGTGAGACACCACGGACCCAGCCTTGAACTCGTGCCCAGCACTCGGCGCCCACTCGGACTTGCAGTGGATCACCACCTGGTCCGCGAACGTGTTGAACGAAAAGTCGGACGGGATGTCCACCTTGACCATCGTGTCCGGGGCATCCGGGTCGGACGCGAAGTGCGCGGTGTCATAAAAAGTCTGTAAACAAAACACGATGTCAATCCAATTGCCCATACGAGAATTAAAATAAACTCACCTGCGCCCGGTACCAAACCTTGTATCGGTGCCCCTTGTCCCAGTACGCGCTGCCCGCGGCGACGACGTCCCCGGGCTCACCGCGCCAGATCTCCACGCTCTCTTCCAGCGGTGTGCCCCTGGTCCACTCGCGCACGGTCAGCGGGTACCCCGAGGGGCTCATCGTTCCGTCGCCGAAATCGTGTCCGATCCACGCGACGTCGCGACTAACCTAAAATTAACAAACACGACGTCAGTCTAATTTCCCATACAGCACGAGAATAAAATAAACTCACCCAGCAAAAGTTGTTCTTTCCCGGCGGGAGCGCGAATGCGTCTGGGCCCTCCACGAACTTCTTGGTGACGACGTCGAACTCGCGCACGGTGCACGCGTCCGTGCCTCCGTCGGAGAGCTTCACCACGCACCGGTCGACGCGGAACCGATCGTCGCCGGGGCCGTAGTCTAGGAAACTGGGTCCTTTCCAGACCCAGCTCTTGCCCTCTTTGGACGCGAGGTCGTCGACGTCCAGCACGGTCTCCCAGGTGGGCGTCGGGGTCTTGAAGTCGTCCATGGTGGTGCGGCGCCAGATGCCCTTGACGTGGTGCTCGTCCTGCCAGAAGTTGTACACGAAGTCGCCGCGCAGGCGCACGGCGGGGATCTTCTCCTTGTCGTCGTAGATGGCGCGCAGCTTGGCGAACATCGGGTCGTCCTCCGGTTTGCCGGTGGGCCCGGCGATCGCGGCGAGCGCGCGCTCGTTCTCCGCCTTGACCCACTCCATGCTCCGCTCGCCCCTCAAGTCCTCGAGGAACACGTCCTCGGGGGCATCGCTGGCACTAGTCGACATGGCGGTGATCGGTCTGAAGAAGGCACGTCGATCGCGAACGCCGGGGAAGATCCGCACGCGACGGGAGGACGGGAAAGACGCGCGAGTCGCTCCCGCGGATACGCTGGCGCGATGCGTCGCGAGGACTAGCCGAAGCGCGCGGAGGGGGGCGACGCGAGTTATGGTACCCGCTTGAGGATGCGTGCGTCAGGTCAGTTCCTGTCGCGTGGTGATTGTGTGAGAAAAGATTAATGCTCATCCGACGTCACTTCATTGTCAAGGTCGCGCGATGAAGGGCGCGCTCCTCCTCTTGCTCGCGCTCCTCGCCACGGGGGATGCTAGGCCGGGCGCGAAGGACTGCACCGAACTGTGGATCACCCAGGATCTCGACCATTTCTCGTTCGGCGCCGACGGCACGTTCGAGCAGCGGTACCTCGTCAACGCGGAGCACGCGTCACCGACCGATGCGCCCATCTTCCTCTACGTCGGCAACGAGGCGCCGGTGGATCTGTACGCGGATAACGCGGGTTTGATGTGGGAAAACGCCGAGGAGTTCGGCGCACTCCTCGTCTTCGCCGAGCACAGGTACTACGGCCAGTCGCTGCCCTACGATGGGGCGCTCACGAAGCCGAACGGGATGTGGGATCCGGAAAAGTTGAGATTCCTCTCGCACGAGCAGGCGCTCGCGGACTACGCGACGCTCGTGTACCGCCTGCGCGAGGACAAACGATACGGCGGCTCCCCGGTGATCGCGTTCGGGGGGTCCTACGGCGGCATGTTGGCGTCCTGGATGCGCCAGAAGTACCCGGGCGCCGTCGCGGGAGCCGTCGCGGCTTCGGCGCCGGTCCTCGCCTTCCCCGGCATGTCCCCGAGCTTCGACTCCGAGAGCTACTGGGCGACGGTGACGCGCACCGCCGAGCGCTCGGCGCCGGGGTGTGCGAATGCCGTGCGCGCGGGGTTCGCGGCGCTACGTGCGGTGAGCCTGGCGCATGTTCAGGACGCGGTGGGAGCGTGCCAACCGGTGACGAGCGAGGCGGAGAGAGAGCGTTGGGCCATGTTCCTGGCCGTCGCCTGGGATACCATGGCGATGGGCTCCTACCCTTACCCGACAAACTACATGACGGGCGGGGGAGATAACCCGCCTTTACCCGCGTGGCCGGTCAGGGCGGCGTGCGAGGCGATGATGGCCGAGGATGTCAGGGCTGGACCGACGGGCGCGCTCGGAAGGTTAACAAAGGCTTCCGGAGTATTCAACAACGCCACCGGCACCGTCGGCGAATGCTACGAGCTGCCGTCCGACGATGAATACGACGGCATCTGGGACTACCAGTGGTGTACCGAGCTCATGCCCCAGGAGACTTACTTCGCCATGGACGGCGTGTCGGACATGTTCTGGCCCCGATCGGACTCGGGTGCGTCGGTGAGAAATCGGTGCGAACGAAGGTTTGGAATTCTTCCGCGGCGTCGATGGATCGCCGCGTCCACGGGCGGGGGACCGCGGGGGCTCGCGGCCGTGACGCGGGTGGTTTACAGTAACGGCGATCTGGACCCGTGGTCATCCGGGGGCGTACGCCATTCGCTCGGGCCGGAGACGGTCGCGGTTGACATCCCCGAGGGTGGGCACCACGCCGATTTATTCTTCGCCCACCCGGAGGATCCGCCGTCGCTCATCGCCGCGCGCGTGACGACGATGGCGCTCGTGCGGGACTGGATCGTGCAGTTCAGACGCGAGGCCGCACTGGCTGTCGGGGCTCCGACGAGCGCGATCGCGACGGAGTAATAATAAACTTAGGGTATGGTATTGATAATGTTACGTCCGTTTGACTCACGGGGTCCAGAAAAACGGGTGGAGCAGCGCGGTGTTGCACCCCAGCCTGCCGCGCTGCAGGAAGTTTCGCTTGCACACCAGCCTGCACGCGAGGTCCCAGCCTAGCCCGAGGTTCGCATCCAGCGCCGAGAAATCCCACCCCTGCGGCTCCACCACTTTCCTCCACTTTCTCAAGTCGTAGTTGTTCTCGTCGAGGAGCCTACGGAAGGAACCGTTGGGGTCCATCACCTTGCGCCCCCTCAGCTGTGGCACGCACATCTGCAGAAAGACCAGGCCCGCGGAGAACGAGTCGAACAGGTCGGGGAGGAACGCGCCCCACACCAGCGGCGACAGGGACGCGGTCAGCGGTCGCAGCGGAGGCGGCGCCGGGATCCTCTCCGGCATGATGAAGTTCTCTGGCGGTGAATAGAACGGGTCCAGTAAACCTTGCTCGGGCTCGTAGTTCTTGCCCGTCCTGAGGTCAGCCGCGGCGCCGAAGTCCACGAGCTTGAACTTGCGGCCCATGAACACCAGGTTCGCGGGTTTGACGTCCCTGTGCACGATGCCGATGTCGTGCAGACCCGCGAGTGTGGACAGCAGGTTCCTCAGCACGGATTTGGCAACCTTGCTCGTCCGTTTGGCGTAGTCGTCCCCGCCTCGTTCCCCGCCGTACAGCAGCTCCTCGGCGCACATTGGGAAATCGTTTCGAACGATGAGCTCTTCGAGCGTCACGTCACCTTCGAACGCCCACACCAGCGTCGGCGAGGACGCGCCCTCCACCACGTCGTAGGAGCCCAGGTACTTGGCGCACCCACCCGCCACGAGGGGCGCTCGGCGCACCCGCCTGTTCATGTACTCCTCGGCGTTCTGGAGCTGCGCGGCGCCCTGCACGCTCTTCGCCTGTTTGATCACCAGGTCCCGCCCCGTCCCCGTGTCCTCCGCGTACGACACGGACCCGAACGAGCCGTCCCCGAGCTTGCCCCGGACCTTGACGGAATCTTTGTCAAACTTTTTGTTCAGCAGCACCGCGTCGAAGGCGTTGGCGAAGTAGGAATCGAAAGCCCCGCCGAACACGCCGGGCCGCCCCGTGGCCCACAGGAACAACAGGACGGCGAGCGCGAGCTCGTACTCGGCGTTGCCCGTGACGAGGGTGAACCCGCTGTCCACCTCCCTCGACCACCAATCCGCCAGGCCCGACTTTGCGTCGTCGGGTAAGGTTTGGAACGCGGCGTCCGTGGCGGGCTTGGCGGCGTCCGCGAGGGCTTTGGCGGTGCCCGGGACGCTCACGCCGAGAACCTCGGAGGGTAAGTCCGGGAAGAGATCGGCGTACGTGCGACCGACGGCGCTCCCGATGGAGCTCGCCAGGTCGACGGGTGAGGCGGAGGACGACGAGCTCCCGAGGTCCCCGACGCCCATGTCGTTGAGGAAGCCCGCGCGCGGGAGTGTACGCGTTCGGGGTCGCGCGATCGATCCGCGTCGATGCGCACGCGAACCGGCGCGTATCGCGCGCGGGACCGCGACGGCGCCCGCCGCGAACGCAGTCGTCGTCATGTCGTCGCAACTGCCCGAACGCGGTTCGATTGGAGCAGCTTTTGGCCAGGTCAGCTTGGGTGAGGTTTGGCAGTTTGGCAGTCGCACGCTGATTGGCTGAGAGACTGACGGTCTGTTGAGGAGTCAAATCAACAGACCAAGATCCTGATGTGAATGAGTTGGCACGCGTTTCCTCCGCCAGAATGGAGGGCGCCCCGATGGAGAAGGACGAGGCGCCCGCGTCGGCTTCACCTCGAGATGAAGAAAGCCCAACGCCCGACGGTGACGACAACCCGGTGACGAGACTGTTCAAGGATGTGGGCACGAAGGTCAGGAACGTGGTCGCCTTCGTGGAGCGTGTCGAGACGGAGGTTCTCGACGACAAGACGGTCGACGACAAAGTCAAGGCGCTGCAGCACACGAGGAACGTCAAGACCCTGCGCCAGATGTGGATCGACCTCATCCTGTCCAAGGAGTTCACCACCATCATCGACCAGGTGTTCGACAGGTGCTGCAACCTGAACGACGACGACGACGACGACGACGGTACCGACGGGGAAGGCAAGCTGGACAGAACCGAACTCGGCGCGGCGATGAAGATGTTGTGGGAACGGTTGGACCAGAAGACGGGCGGGGGCCGGAAGCTGCCGAGGATAAAGGAGAGCGAGGAGACCGTGCTGAGGCGGTACGACGCCGACAGCGACGGCCACCTGGACAGGGACGAGTTCCACGGGTTCGCCAAGACATACTTCAGCCGCATGGAGTGGCCCGCGTGGAAAGTCGCCGCCAAGGGCGCCACCAAGGGCCTGGCGTTCTATCTCGCGCAGCGCGTGCTTCTCCAGCCCACGATCGGGGTGGTCAAGGCGATGGTGGGTCCCATCGTCAAGGCCAAGATACAGAGGGCGCTGGAGAGCGGCGCGGCGGACGCGTTGAGGGGGTCGCTGAGGAAGGTCAAGTACGCAGTCAAGAGGCCACTCGCGGCGACGAAGGCAAAGGAGGGTAAGGCGATGCTGGAGGAGGAGTTGAGCGAGATGAGGGCGCGGAGACGGACAGCGCTGTTCGAATTTGTCAAGAGCGTCGGTATTTGCGCCGTGGGCGGCGGCGTGGGCGCGGTAGCGGGCTGGTTGTGAGCGTAGCGTCGTCTGTGTTAACAAAATGTCCGCCCAGTGTCGTCGGTCGGCTGCAATTTCTTCTTCCGGCCATCCGTTTGTTTGAAACGTCGATCGATGATCCCGCCGTCCCCACAACGCGAGCGCGACTCGAGGGTTCGAGAACAGCGCGTGGACCGTTCGGGCGGACCCACACGTAGACGAGCGAGGCATCTTCGCTTCGAAAGTCCCCGCCGGAGAAGCGACGGACGCGCGGATCTCGAAGCCGAGATCTGAAACTTTTGCCCTAACTTCAGAGGAAACGTACGGGACGGGACGATGGCGGACTCACGGTCGAACTACTCGCTCACCACCTTCAACTCCAGCGGTGAGCTGGTGCAGATTAAGCACGCGCTCGCCGCGGTGCAAAGCGGCGCGACGTCTCTGGGCATCCGCGCGGCCAACGGCGTGGTCCTGGCCACCGAGAAGAAGCTCCCCTCGACGCTGGTGGATGAGAACACCGTGGAGAAGATCGCGCAGGTGACGCCCGAGATTGGCATGACCTACAGCGGGATGGGACCGGACTTCAGGGTGCTGACCAAGAAGACCCGCAAGGAGGCGCAGGTGTACTACCGCACCTACCACGAGCTCGTGCCTTGCTCGCAGATCGTGAGGGAGACGGCGTCGGTGATGCAGGAGTTTACCCAGCGCGGAGGCGTCAGGCCCTTCGGGGTCTCACTCCTCGCGGCCGGCTTCGACTCCAACGGGCCGCAGCTGTACCAGGTGGATCCATCCGGCACGTACTTCGCGTGGAAGGCGAGCGCGATCGGCAAGAACATGGTCAACGCCAAGACGTTCCTGGAGAAGAGGTACTCGGAGGACATGGAGCTGGAGGATGCCATCCACACCGCCATACTGACCCTCAAGGAAGGGTTCGACGGTCAGATCAGCGCGGAGAACATCGAGATTGGCATCGTCGCCGAGGACAGGAAGTTCAGGGTGCTCACCAGCGCGGAGGTTGCGGATTACCTGTCCGAGGTGGAGTGATCTCTTTTCCAGTAGTTTCAACCCGGGGTTTCGAAATACAACGTCACGAGACCCGTCTTCTAAATCTCGCCTACTCATCTCGCTAATACACTCATCCGGCGCCCGTGCTGTCCGGGTCCCACACCGACTCATCCGGAAAGTTCCACGTGTCCTCCGTCCCGTCCCGCGCGTACATGACGTAAGCCACGGGCCTCATCCGGTCCCCACTCAGGTTGGACCCGCCGCGGTGAAACACCCTGTAGTCGTACATCAACACCGAGCCGCGACTCAGCTCGGGTACCACGTCCTCCGCTCGCTCCTGTGCCCGCCTCTGATCCCCGGTGAGGTACGGCGAGTCGTGATCCCATGTGTGAGACCCGCGACGGAAGTGCGTGGGTCCCATGGAAGCCGGGACGTCGACCAGCGGCACGAAAACGTTCACGATGCCACGCTCCCGCCCATCCGCGTGGAAGTGCTGCTCGGGCGCGGACGGCAACGAGGTGACGCACCCGACCGCGGTGACACCGAAAGACACGCCCACGCCGTCGTCGTCGACCATCAGGCGCGATCCTGCCAGTGTAGGGGTGACCCAAGGGTCCGCCGCCATACGCAACGAGTCCCACGCGGCTGTCGCGGCGGTCGCAGCTGACTCGTCATCCGCGGTGGGATAGGACCTCGGTGGGAGGGTGATGGTATCGCCAGCCCCGGACCGCCTACGTTCGGCGGTGACGTCGAACCTCCGTCCGCCCTTCGCGCGGCTGCACACCTCCGCGAACCTAAAAATGTCGGAATCCACCCGCAGGCCCTTTCCCTTCGCCGCCGCCGTGAGCCGGCGCAGGTACCCTTCGCTCGCGTCCAACGCCGAGTCGATTACATCCGTCGGCACCAGACCGGTGCCGTCCTCAGCCTCGAGAACCACGAACCCGTTCCGCGCGAGCGAGTCAGCTGCCGCGGCGACGGTCGAGGCGGAAGGTTCCCCAGTCGTGACCTCCGCGGGGGAGGCGCGGACTCTGTACGGTGGCAGGTTTTCGTCCGTATTGAGGTCCGTTTCGTCGTCTTCAGCCGCCGGGCCAACGCGTCTCACCGGCCCGTCGGTGTCCACGTCGAGGTCCTCCAGCTCGTCGAGAAAGTCACCCAAGGCGCTGTTGGCATCCGAGTCGATCTCGCTGGGTTCCCCGCCGCGGTCCTCCTCCCCAGTCGTCGCCGACGTTTCACCACCCTTCGGCTCCTCTGAACAACGTGGACTGGGTGCCCGGTTCCCTTCACCGCGAACCCGCCGTCGGTCCACCTCCTCATGCCCTTCCTCATGTCCTTCCTCCTCCTCCCTCGCTCGCCGCGCGTCCGCCACGGCCCGAGCGGACAGCCGTGAGGGCGGCGTCCAGTCACCGCCCGCCGTCGCCGTCACCAACACGTACCCGCCCGCTTTAGATATCTGCTCCCCGTCGTGTACGTGCTCGCTCGCCGTGACCGCCGCGGCCTGTCTGCTGCGCTCATCACCACCCTTGGTGTCCAGCCCCAACGTCTCGCCGTCCACCGAAGGGTCCAGCCCCACGGATCGAAGGGCGGACACCAGCGCGTCGAGGAGACCCGCGCGTCTCAGGCCGCAAGCCACGACAACCTGACCTCCGGGCGCTAGGTGCGCGGCCACGGCGTCGGGGAGCGCGGCGCAGTGCTCCGGCAGGTAAAGTACATCCGCGGCGACCACGAGGCCGTAGCTCGCGCCCTGGATGTAGGTGGCGGGGTCTCCCCAGTCGAGGCCCTGGACGCAGACCTCGCACGAAGACGACGCGTCGTAGTGCCCGTTGATGCGCGCGTTGGTGTGCATCAGAGAGAGCGTGGCCTCGTCCCGGTCGGTCATGGTGACGGAACTCGCGCCGAGGGCCGCGCACACGAGCCCCACCGCGCCCGTACCCGCGCCCAGCTCCAGGACGTCGCGGCCGCGCACGATGGGACCGGCGCCATCTTCGTCGCCGCCGCCGCTCCTACGGGCCAGCCACTCTGCGAGGAGGCGTGCACATGACCAGACGCGGCAGCCCGTGCGCAGGGGCACGTCCTCGTTGTCGCGTTCCTCCCGCAGCTTCACCGGCGGGCACCCATCCACCTCGAGCAGCGACGTCACCGTGAGCACCATCCCGCCCCGGCGCACCTGGTACTGATTAACCAGAATGTTAAACATCGGCATCACAAACAATGGCGCCCCTGCGTCTGTCCCTCGTCGCGGCACTCGCCGCGGTCCTCTTCGCCGTCCCAACGAACGGCCAGGGGATGTGCTCCTCCCCCGATGACGGCCACGGCGGGCACATCGTGGACATCACCGCCACCATCAGCGCGTCCCTGCCCACGTGGCTGAGCGACACCGGATTGGGCGAAGGTCACAGAACGGAGACGTGGAGCATGCTCAACGGCGACGACGCGAACGCGTCGGAGCTGACGTTCAGCGCGCACACCGGGACCCACGTGGACGCGCCGAGGCACTTCGTCCCATGGAAGAACCAGATGGGGATGGAGACGGTGGACATCGGCGCCATGAACGGACCCGCGCTGCTCATCGAGGCGTACGACGTGCCCGTGCTCAACAGGGAGGCGCTCGAGGCGTTGGGCATCCCGCACGAAGGGGTTTCGAGGCTCATCATCCGCACGGACAACACCAGGCGGAAGCTGATGCACACCACCGCATTCACCCCCGACTACGTGGCGTTCGACGAGGAGGGAGCCAAGTGGCTGGTGGAGCACAGGCCGGACATTCGATCGATCGGTATCGATTACCTGAGCATCGCCGCGCTGGACCACCTGGCGGAGGCACACGTCGCTCTGCTGGACCACGGCATCGTGCCCATCGAGGGTTTGGTCCTCGACGAGGATAAGATCAAGGTCGGGTGGTGGTGGCTGCACTGCGCGCCGCTCAAGGTGGAAGGGAGCGACGGGGCGCCGGCCAGGGCGTGGCTCACACCGGTGAACGACCCGGCGGGGGCCAAGGGCATCCGCAAGGGATCGCCGTGCAAGTGAGCGAGCGCGCTTTAAATCTATGTTCGAGCTATGTAACATTACATCGACCCACGCACGCACTATTTACGCAGCAAGGGTCGACCGTAGGGTCCCGCGGCCCTGTGATTGTGGGAGTACTTGCCCCTCTCGTCCAGGGATGAATAAATCTTCTCGCCGCGGAGGTACGTGGCGACAATCTTACCCTTCATCTTCATGCCGTGGTAAGGGGTGAGCTTGTGTTTGTGCTCAACCTTCCAATCCTCCCCGACCGTGATCTCAGCGTCGGGGTCCCACACGACGAAATCCGCATCCTTTCCGGCGGCGATGATCCCCTTGGCGCCGAGGCCGACGACCGCGGCGGGGCGGGCGCTCCAAATCTCTGCGGGCGCGGCGGGGGAAACGAACGAGTCAGAGGGCGAACGAGGAGGTCACGAGTCGACACCGAGCTGAAAATTTACCAAGGTTTGCTTCAAGTCACCGACACCAAATGCAGGCGGGACTTCCGATTGAACCGAGGCCTCAACGACGTGTAATCTAGCGGGGATATGTAAGTGTTGATAGTTACCGCGTACAGGTGGGGTATCAAGCCACCCTATCCCACGGAACCCGTCCCTCCCGCACCGGGCAAACGAAAAACCGAGGAAAAACCAAACTAAACGAAAGATACAAAGCTTGGTCACGCACCGGCAATGTCCGCCAAGTTCAGTCCTCGAGCGAGCGCCTGCGTCCACGTCGCCGGGAGAGAAAACTGCAGGCTCGAGATCCCGCCCCACGCGCGGAGAAAGTCACCCTCCTCCACGAGCTTATCCCCGGGGGGAGCCGGGGAGTGGTCGCTGCTGACGAACGTGAGGGACCCGTTCTTGATGCCCTCCCAGAGCCTCTCGCGGTTCTCCGCCTCCCTGATCGGCGGCGCGCACTTGTGAAGCGTGCTGCCGTCCGGGATTTCCTCGGCGGCGAACGTGAGGTAGTGGGTGCAAGTCTCCGAGGTGATCCTCTTGCCCTGGCGACCCGCCTCGGCGATCATCTCGAGGCTGTCGGCGTCGGAGACGTGCGCGATGTGGATGGGCGCACCGCCGGTTCTGCTGGCAATCTCCACGAGCTGAGCGATGGCATCCTGCGTCGAGAAAGGGGGGGGTAAAGAGGATCAGCTCTGATGCCGGCGAACGAGTAAACAACCACCGAGCGGAAAATTTACCAAAGTTTGCTTCAAGTCGTCTCCACCAGATGCAGAAGGGACTTCCGATTGATACTAAGGCCTTCACGACGTGTAATGTAGCGAGGTGTTGAAAAACAAAACGGTCTCCGCTTACTGGTGAGGTATCAAGTCACCGTATCCCGCGTCTCCCGTCCCTACTCGCAAAGTCCGGGTCGAAAACCAAAAAAAAAAAAGCCAAGCCGCCTCTGCTCACATGTCAGTGCAAGGATGACATTCTTTTTGTTCTCGTCAAATCCCGGCCGTACACCGGCGCGGGTATCTCCGTGAGAAGATTAGCTATTCGTACGTGATCGCTCACGAATCGTCGTCATCCACGAGAGCAGAGGCTAACGAGCGCCGAGCCGAGAAAACCAAAAGATGCGCGTCGCGAAGAGTTCTCACCTGCTCCCACTTGCGCGGTCTCGTGGCGAGGTAGGTGGCGTATTTCCTGGGATCGGCGTTGGGGTCCAGGTCCACGTCGGAGGGCAGCTCCGCGTGGGCCATGAGGGGAACCTGGTGCTTGCCCAGGGTCTTGAGCGCCGCCTCGAGGTCCGGCTTGAAGCTCTGCTCAAAGTCCCCGATGCCCGACGGCGACATAAACGTCTTCAACCCGACGACGCCCCGCTCGATGAGCTCGTCGAGGACACTCTCGTTGTGCGCGTTCTGCGGCACGAGCCCGCCCCAGAAGGCGACGTCCACGTGAAGCTTGCCCTCGGACGCGGCGAGTTTGCCGTCGAACGTGGCCGCGTCGCAGATGGTCGGGTACGAGTTCAGCGGCATGTCCACGACGGTTGTGACGCCACCCGCCGCGGCAGCCTTGGTGCCAGTCTCGAAGCCCTCCCATTCCTCCCGTCCGGGCTCGTTCAGGTGCACGTGGATGTCCACGAGGCCGGGGGAGATGACCAGGGCGCCGTAGTCGGTCACCTGCGATGGAACGGAGACGAGTTTGGACGCGAACGTCAGGTCGGTTGTCGAACTTCGGGCGATCGTCGGGGAAAACCTAGGGTCGATCGATCGGGGCCCCCGGTCGGGTGGTCGTGCGTCGCGGTGGGGCGCACCTTGGGGCCCTTGGGAGCGGTTTTCATCGGCACGATGGACTGCACGCGCCCGTCGGAGATGTGAACCGCCGCGGAGATCGTGGTCCCGCGCGTCACCACCCGCCTGCTGTAGAGGATCTCCAGCGAGGGCGGCGACTCCAGCGAGGGCGCCGCCTCGCTGGACTGCTGCAGCGCCACGAGCTGAGACTGCGACCACACGGCGAGCAGCATGAAGAAAAGGGCCATGACCGTCGACACCACGTCCATGGCGACGGACGAATCGATCTAATCGATATCAGCGACGCGTGCCCCCAAGTGGCCGTAACGACCGGCCCTCTTTATCTTTGCGTCGCTTCGACATATTCGAGCGGGCCGATTTGTCTCGCTCAGAATTGGAGCCGCGGGCAGGTGAGCCGGCCGTGTGAGGACCGGCCCAGGAAGAGGGCAGGGTTTGGAGTCGGACCGGCGGCGCGTGATTCGTCATGCCTCGATTCGTGCAGGGCGTCGCCGTCGGCCACGAGGACCGCGGTCGTCGCGCGCGATTCCGCCTGCTCGTCAGTCGCAGGCGCCTCGTCGGCACCCTCGCGCTGGTGCTGCTCGCGGGCGTGCTGACGAGGTACGCGCGGGACCGTCCGGGCCAGTCCGTGCTCATAGGTCACAGCATCGATCGAAGCACGATAGCCTATCAACTCAGCGCGGCCACCCCCGAGGAGATCAAGGAGCTCGTCGCGCTGCAACGGAGCCTGGGTACGGATGCCATCAGCGTGGACAAGGGTGACGGAACCGATCCGTTCACGTCCGAGTCCACCAGGGTTGAAGGCGCGGGTGGGGGTTTAGGCGGAGGTGGCGAAAAGAAAGGTAGGAACACGGGTGGCGGCACGGGTGACGGCCTGGACTACGACGCGGGGCCGTTCGATAAGCCCAAGAAGAGGAAAGGTGGTGGGGGTGGTGCCGGAATCGGCAATTCCGCAAATGCGGTTGGCGACGGATCGTGCGACGCGGTGCTCGAGGATAAGATCCGCGCGGTGGAGAAGCAGGCGCAACGGTGGCAGAGTATGGTGCTGCAACGGGCACAGGAGCACGCGGACGCCGCCGCGGCTAAGGCGTGCCACGGCGACAGGCACGTGGTCACCCCGGAAACAGAACCGGAACCGGAACCGGAGGAGAAGAAATCGTCAAAGAATAGCATCGAGTCGCTCATCGGCGCCGCCGCGGCTAACTTCGCCACCAAAGGGGGCAGCGCCATGCTCCACCACACGGTGGTACCGGGTGACGCGTCCGTGGTGTGGCAGCGGGAGGTGCTCGGGGTGTGTATCCCGTACCGCGACCGGAGGGATCAGCTCGAGGTGTTTGCGAGCCACCTGCGAACGTTTCTGCACGGCCAAGGTGTGCCCTTTCGCATATACGTCGGCGAACAGATGGCGGGTGGTGCGTTCAACCGGGGCTGGGCCATAAACGTGGCGTACAAGTTCGCGGAACCCGAGGTTGACTACGTGGTGTTCCACGACGTGGACATGCTCCCGCTGCCCGGGGTGGACTACAGGTATAATTCCATGGAGGGTATGGACGCGAGGCACCTGTCCACGGAGATTTCCCAGTTTGACTACAAGATACCCTACAACAGGTACTGCTCGGGGGTGTTCATGTCTAGGAAGGAGTTCTTCAGGGACATCAACGGGTTCGCCACCACCTTCTGGGGATGGGGCGGCGAGGACGACGAGTTCTGCGCGAGGTGGGCCAAGAAAAAGTTTGGCGGGTGGGAGGCGGCGGAGGCGGCGCCGGGCGGGTTGCACAACATGTTCGGGCGGCCGGAGAAGGGCCGCGGTCGGTTCATCTCGATGCAGGCTGGGCACAAGAGCGACAGGAAGAACCCGCACTGGAGGAAGAATGACCAAAAGCTGCAGCAGTTCCTCAACTCCAAAGAGGCGGTCAACAAGGCGGACGGGCTCAGCACCACCGGCGAGCCGACGCAGATACTGAAAGGGAAGGTGGAGACGCCGCTGTATACCGTGTACCGGAGCGCCTTCCCCCCCAACCTCCGACAGCCTTGAATATCTAAATCATAGTCCACACGTCTACAGTCTCTCCCCAACATCTTGGATTGATTGTCGAGTCCTCAAAGAAGCCTACTGCCAATCCTCGTACGAAGGAGCCTCGTACGTATCCTTTGCCGCTGCAACTCGCATCTCCGCGGGAGAAGGCAACTTCAGCGAGGTGTTCATCTTCCACTTCTTCCCGTATGCTTTGCGGTCCTTACTCTCCCGCTCATCCCAAGTGAGACCTGGCGTGATGTCCACCCAGGAATTTCTGAACCCCCTCGCCGCGCTCGTCGACCGGTTTGTGGGAGCCTCGTATGTATCCCTTGCCGCTGCAATGCGCATCTCCGCGGGAGAAGGCAACTTCAGCGAGGTGTTCATCTTCCACTTCTTCCCGTATGCTTTGCGTTCCTTACTCTCCCGCTCATCCCAAGTGAGACCTGGCTTGATGTCCACCCAGGAATTTCTGAACCCCCTCGCCGCGGATTTGCTCTTCCGGACGGAGGGTGAGGCCTTGGGGCGTTCGTCGCTGAACTCGTCGGCGGGGTCCTCTTCGCCTTCACCCTCCTCTGCGCCTTTACCCTCCTCTTCGCCTTCGCCCTCATCCTCGGGCTTCTCGCCTTCTTCGCCCTCTCCTCCTTCGCCTTCGAGCTCCTCCTCGCCCTCCTCAACCTCGGGCTCCTCCTCCTCCATCATCGGTTCCTCATCCTCGGGTTTGGACATCTCGACGTCCTCGAGCTTCCTGCGCTGCTCCTACGCGTACTCCCTGTGCGTGCCTTTCGCGACGCGATCGAGGTGCCTCTCCTCGGAACTGCAAGTTTCGGGTCGGGGACGGGGTGAGATCGTCAGGGGATGAAGGCGGGACGCGGGAGCGATGGATGGGGAAAAAGTGGTCAACGGGCGTTTCTCTCATTCCCCCTTCCTCTCGGTGGCGGGTAGAGGTCGCGCGTGTGTAGCATCACCGGCGTCGCGTGTGAGTATCGGGCGCACCTCGAGATATAACACTAAGCTCGCTTCTGTCGCTTTCACTTCTTCACCCGGTCACCGTAGTACGCGGCGTTTCGTTCTGGGGCCAAGGTGAACGAACGTTCCCAGAAATTGCTGACGCGCGACAGCCTCGAAACGTCGCGCGAAAAGTCTCGGGGGAACCATTTGGATCTGACACCATGGTTGCTCCCGTCACCGTGATGATCACGGGCGCCGCTGGCCAAATTGGCTATGCGCTCGCCCCTCAGGTATGCCGCGGCGCCATGCTCGGCCCCGATACGCCCATCATTCTCCACCTTCTGGACATCGCCCCCGCCGAGACCGCGCTGAAGGGTGTCGCAATGGAGCTCGTCGATGCCGCCTACCCGCTGGTGAAAAAGATCGTCGCCACCGTGGACCTCGAGGAGGCGTGCAAGGGCGTCGACGTCGCCGTCATGGTCGGTGGCTTCCCCCGTGGTCCCGGCATGGAGCGTAAGGACGTCATGGCCAAGAACGTGGCCATCTACAAGGGCCAGGCGTCCGCCCTGCAGGAGCACGCCAGCCCCGACGTCAAGGTTGTCGTCGTGGCCAACCCCGCCAACACCAACGCGCTCATCTTGTCCAACTACGCTCCCAAGATCCCCAAGGAGAACGTCACCTGCCTCACCCGCCTGGACCACAACCGCGCGCTCGGTCAGGTCTCGCAGCGCACCGGCGTGCCCGTCTCCGACGTCAAGAACTGCATCATCTGGGGCAACCACTCGTCCACCCAGTACCCGGATGTCAACCACGCAACCGCGGGTGACAAGCCCGTGCGGGAGCTCGTGAACGACGACGCGTACCTCAACGGCGAGTTCGTCACCACCGTGCAGCAGCGCGGCGCCGCGATCATCGCCGCCAGGAAGTTCAGCTCCGCCCTCTCCGCGGCGTCGTCCGTGTGCGACCACGTCAGGGACTGGGTCCACGGCACCCCGGATGGAACGTGGACCTCCATGGGCGTCATCTCCCCGGGTATATACGGCATCGAGGCTGGGCTGATGTACTCGTTCCCGGTGACGTGCGCCGGGGGCAAGTGGAGCATCGTGCCAGACCTGGCCATCGACGACAGGAGCAGGACGCTCATGGACGCCACCGCCGCCGAGCTCAAGGAGGAGAAGACCATGGCTGAGGAACTCATCGCGGCGATGTAAATCGCCAAAACGTTTTGAGACGGCCCCGCGCCAAACCGCCAAAGGGGCAAAGAGAGAGGGAGAGTTTTTGAAATGTTGAAATCGTCTTACAATCAAGTCATCACGCCGCGCCTTACACAGAGGCGGTGGCGAGCCCTATCTGGAGTCCGTTCTTGACGCGGTCCCCGCTCTTCTGTTTAAGCGTGCGCACGTAGTTCACCTCTATGTTTCCCACGGGCAGCGGGAACACCAGTCCCATACCGATGGACACCCTGAAGGAGTCCGCAAACTCCCTCCCGCTCACCCTCTCGCCCGTACCCGCCGTCCACGGCATCAGCGTCCCCGCGTTGGCGAAGAAGTGCCCGTACACGCCGATGTCCCGCAACTTGCCCCAAGCGGGTTCCAGCTGATACGAGGCAAAGAGCTGCGCCAGCACGTCGCCGCCCAGCGCATCGCGGGTGATGAGATTCTCACTGCTCGCGGCAGCCTTGGTGGGCGGGGGCCTGCGCTCGTCGCTGGGTCCCGCGCCGTGGGATTCAAAGCCCCTGAGTGACCCCACGCCGCCGAGGAAGAACCTGTCGGCGATGCACGTTCCTTTCTCGCGGTCCTTGGCGTTTTGACCCAGCGGCATCATGGCTCCAACCTTTGCGCTCGCGAAGAACGTGACACCCTCCGCGGGTGTGTGCGCCGCTTGGATTTCCGCCTCGTGCTTGAGAAACTTGGTCATCTGCGAATCCCAACCCACGCCCGCGAGCTCGCTCCTGACCCTCGCGAGGTATCCAGCTTGCGGCCGCACCGGCCTGTCGCGCTCGTCAACCTGGTAGGTGTAGGACACGGACGACTTGAGCGAGTGGCCGAGCTGGTGCCTCACGGACTTGGACGCCAGGCGCGTGGGATCCGCGATTTCTCTCCAGACGAGGGAGTAGTCCACGGTGGCGGGTCCGCCGCCCACCGCGGTGACGGAGATACCCCGCGCCGTCTCGTCGAACGATGAGAGTCTCTTGGAGCACGACACCTGCTGGAACGCTCGCGTGACGACGTCCACGTCCACGTTACCGACGCGCGGCTGGTTCCACGCCAGGGTGTAGGAGCTGGATCGCTCGTGTCCCTTGATGAACTCGACGTCCAGCTTCTCCGCGTACCCGAGCGCGTTGTTCAGCCCCACGCTCACCTCCATCGAACCCTCGCCCTGCTGCGATACGTACGCGCCGCCCTTGAGGTTGAGCTTCTTCTTCTCGGACACCTCGACGGTCACCTTGGCGCTGTCGGGGTGCTCCCTGGGACCCGCGTCCATCTCGACGTCGACCCGATCGAAGATGTCGTAGCTGTTCAGCACCGCGTTGGCCTCCACGCAACGCACGCGGAGCTCGTCCAGGGTTGTCGCCCTGTACACCGGATCGAGCACCTTGGCGAACAAACCGGGGCGCGTGCGCTCATCGCCCTTGACCTCCACGGAATACACCGAGAGAGGCTTTTGGCGGACGTGGCGGTACCGCTCCTGGTAGTCGTAAGGCTTCTTCTGGCCTTCTGGCTCGGACATCGTGCCCGGCGAAGTGGGCGGTGCGGGCGATCGTCAACTCTCATCATGCCCGCAAATTCGGGCGACCGACCGGACGGTCGGACTTTTTTTTCCATTCATTCAAAATAAGACCGTGGGAGCCACCGCGGGTAGGCACACTTCTGTCGCGTCTCGTCAGCACACGGGCTCGCGCGAGGAAGATGGCGAAGGGTAAAGGTGCCGATAGGCGCAAGTGAGTGTCCGAACCTCGTGCGGTGTCCCGTTTCCCCGCCGTCCGGGCCCCTCCCCTCGACGAAGCGCGCGAAAAAAAGATGGCCCGCTGACAGAAGCCCCTCCCCGCCCACCGCAGGTCCATTTTCGGGTCCAAGACCCCCGCGCCCCAGGTGCCCCTGGAGCCGGTCAACGTCAACTCCGCGCGTCAGGTGCGCACAAATACCCGCCCACCACGGTCACATTGACCTTTCGTCCGCGCCGTGACGCCGCACGCGCCACCACTCCCCGCATCTTTTGGCAAAATATTTGAAAATCAGACTGACTCGTTTTCCCCGCTCCCCGCTCCCGACAGACGCTGCTGAGCTCGGAACCGCGCGCGACTCGAGGCATGGCGAAGACGGGCAAGGAAGTCGTCGTCGAGGACGGCTTCAAGTACAAGCGCAGGAAGAACAAGGACGCCAAGGCTGCCGGCCCGGGCGCCAACTTCGCCGCGTTGGGCCGAAGATCCACGGGCGGGGATGAGATCGTCTCCGAGCTGGAGAGGCTTCGCTCCGCGGACCCCGCCACTCTCTTCGCGCCGGACGATCCCGCCATGACCCTCCACGAGAACATCCCCGAGGACCTCCCGGAGAGCGAGAGGCTGCAGATGCTCATCGAGGAGATTTGCGAGCTGGAGATGAAGCGCGAGCGCGACCGTCTCGTCGAGGAGCTCGGCCCCGAGGCGGGCGCAGAGGCTGCCAAGTCGCTCGAGGACGCCCTCAGCGAGTTCCAGCTCAAGGTGGAGGAGATGATCGTGCGCGGGGAGATCAAGTTCGGTAACGGCAACGACGCGGGGACGGATCTGAAGGATGCCAAGAACGAGGCTATGGCCGCGGTGATGACGCAGCTCGAGGATGAGAAGGCGCAGTGGGACGCGCTCGAGCAGCAGGCGCTCGCCGGACCGTCGGCGGAGGACGAGGCTTCCATCGAGCAGATGAAGAAGGACGCAGAGGAGGTGAACAAGGCGGTCGAGGCCCTACTCGCGGCGGAGCTGGCGGCTGAGAACGGCGAAGGTAACGCCGAGGAGCTCGCAAAGGCGGTCGAGGAGGCGGAGAGGAAGCTGGCGATGCAGCGGGAGGGGCTCTCCGCGCTCGTGGAGGGCGTGGAGGCGCTGTGCACCAGGGCGGAGCGCGCGGCGGAGGTCTTCTCCAAGGCTATCGCGGAGAACGACTTCAAGGGTCTGCCGCACGTCAACTCGCCCCAGAACCTGGTCAAGAACTTGGTGCGGGGGAAGAAGAAGTGACTTTGTTAGATAATTTCGTCGGATGACAGTTGTTCGCTCTCTCTCCCTACTCTTTCGTGATTGCCCTCACCCCCTGCGTCGCTATCAATCCCTTGGTGAGGATCACCAGCCTCGCGCGTCCCTGGCCGTCATCGCTCTCGCACACCAGCCTGGCACCGAGCACGGGCGCCTCGATGGAATTTTGGTAAACGAGATCCGACGCCGGCAGACCCCTCAGCTTCTGTCCAACCTTCTCGGCGATGTCGAAGATCTGATGCAGGCCGCTCTTGGGAGGGTTCGGCGCCGGCGCCGGGGTCCTGTAAACGAACGTGGACCTCTTGGTCTCCACCACCGCCGCGCAGGTTCCGTCGGGCGTGGCCAGGACAAACTTTCGGTTGGGTTTGCCTTTGGCGACGTAAGAGAGCGCCTGGTTGGTGGAGACGTGCTTCGCTGCTCCGTCCTTTTCGACCGAGACGGTCAGGCAGTGCACCCCGTGGCTCACGCCTAGGCACGCCCCGCCGTGGACGATGGCACACGGTTTGTGTCTGGGCATGCGCGCGGTCGTCTTGACCTCGTCGGACCGGGCTGACACCGTCAACACGTGGAGGGGTCCGTCCTCCGGGTCCGCGTCGAAGGGGTTACGCGGCTCGCCGTCGTCCTCGTCCTCGCTGTCGCCCTCGGCGTTGAACGCCTTCCACGCCGCCATGCCCCTCTCATCACTCGGCACCATGGCGGATCCGGGGTTGCCCTGATACTCCTCGTCATCCTCTGGCAACCACTCCTTCACGGGCTCGTCGGTTTTCGCCTCCGCGCTATTCCCCTCAACCGTCTCCATGGCGACCACGAAAACCTCGTCGGCCGATGATGACGCCACACTCTTACACCACAGAGGCGGCGACGTTCCCTCCGCCACCTTCACCGCGGGCCCACTCGGAGTCCACGACTTTGAATCCGGACTCTCCGTGATGTTCAGACGAAAAAGCTCAACCGCCGCCCCCGCGCCGGTCGTCACCGCCCACACGAGCAAGGCCATCGACCCCGGCCTGTGCTGCACCGCCTCGATGACGAACGGTCTACCCCCACCATCCTCACCAAACGTCGGCGAAGCGCAGCCGGACACCGTCCCTCCCTCGGACACCACGGACAGGTCGCCGCGGCCGGTGGACGCGCAGAACGGGCCAGTCGCCGCGCCCGCGATGGACGGGCCCATGCAGGGACCTTCCGCGGGGTCATCCGGGGCAGAGATGGGCGTCGCGTTGATGCGGCTGACCTTCAGGGGTTCATCGATGCTGCGCGGCACGTCCACGGCGTGGAATATGCCGTCCTCGGATGCGAAGGCGAAGCGGTCGTGCTCGGGTTCGGCGGTCCGATTTCCGAGATCGAAGAGCTGATTGCGTCTCGAAGCGGCCAGGTGTGCGATCCGTCCTAGGGTCTTGCCCACCGCCGCTGACGTATCCATCGCTGGCGTTTCCAGGACGTGCGCCTCGGCCCGGTCCTCGATGAAAAGGTCCCTCGCCAGACGGTACCCGCCGAAGTTCTCATCCTGCGTGAAAAGAGTGGGCACCCGGTCAGCGTCCATCACGTGAGCGCACGCGTCCGCCGGTTTCTGTCGAATGAAGAGGAAATAATAGGGTACGCACCAGGAGTGAGCGATCGATAGTGAGCTCTGCCATCTCGGCGGAGGTCAGAGACGCGAGACTGGCGTGGACGCCGCGCTTTCGTCTGACGGCTGTTGCCAAACGAATTCGGGTTTTAGGTTTGTCGGCCCGATAGTTTTAGGCAGAGCCGACGGCGCCGGTGGACTCGCATTTACCGCGGGATGGGTTTTGGTCAGCTGGTCATCGGCCCTCCGGGTAGTGGTAAGACGACGTACTGCAACGGGATCCAGCACTTTTTCCAGCTCACCGGTCGGCCATGCGCGGTCGTCAACCTGGATCCCGCCAACCACGATCCGCCCTACGAGTGCGCCGTCTCCATCGAGGAGCTCATCACCCTCGAGGAGGCGCAGCGGGAGTTCAACCTTGGGCCGAACGGCGCGATGGTGTACTGCATAGAGTACGTGAGCAAGAATCTGGACTGGTTGAAGGAGAGGGTGACGCCCCTCGTGGCCGAGGGCAAGTACGTGCTCTTCGACCTCCCGGGCCAGGTTGAGCTCTTCAACATGCACGACGCCCTGAGGGAGGTGGTGGCTGCCATCACTGGACCGGAGTGGAACCTGAGGCTGTGCACCGTGCACCTCATCGACAGCCACCTGTGCGCAGATCCCACAAAGTACATAGCCGCGCTCATGCTGTCCCTGTCCTCCATGCTCCACCTCGAGACCCCGCACGTCAACGTCCTCTCGAAGGTTGACCTCATGGACAAGTACGGAGAGCTGGACTTCAACCTGGAGTACTACGCCGACGTCATGAACCTCGAGTACCTGGCGGACAGGATATTGGACGGGAACCAGGACGTCATCGCCGCGGCGCCATCGCCGGGGCAGACGATGATGCGGAAGAGGTACGGGAAGCTGACCAAGGGTCTGTGCGAGCTGGTGGAGGACTTTGGTCTGGTAAACTTCACGACGCTGAGCATAGAGGACAAGGCGAGCGTGGAGCGGGTGGTGCAGCTCACGGATAAGAGCATAGGGTACTTCAACGCGGGGGGGTTCAGCGCGGCGGCTGGACCGGGGATGGAGAACGCGGTGGGCGGGAGGGATTACGACGAGCGGGCGCTGGTGTCGAACTCCGCGCTGACCGACTACGAGCGCAATTTCGAAGTTCAGGAGAGGTTCTTCACCGACCGAGACTAGCCTTAGAAGAATGTAGTATCGATGACACGACGTCTAGCTAGCCGACTGACGAGTGAAGGCACGATCAATCCAGATCGGAAGCAGGCACCGCGCCGGGTCGCGTGTCGGGGACCCACACGGCGACGTCGCTGAGGTCCGCCTCGGGCGTCACGCCGCCGAATAGCAGCATCCCGCCACCCGCCACCACGTTCTCGCCCACGGAACACGCCGAGTGCGCGAACCTCGGCTCAGGCGCGAACGCCGCATCGTCGCTGGATACCCCCCGCGCGATCGCCTTGAGCGTGGTCCCATCGACGGTGCACGTATCGTTACCCCTGAGAGCGGCGCCGTTGAAGCCACCGAACAGGAGCGCGGCGCCCGAGTGGCCCAACATCCAGGGAACGGCGGTGTGCGCGCAAACCGCCGCGCCCACATCCCCGCGCCGTACCCACTCAAGCCTCTGGGCGTCCAACACCACCGCATCGCTCAGCACGGCATCGCGTCCCCTGCCCCCAACGACGATGATCTCCCTGTCTCCCACCCAGTCCCCGTCGCCCCGCGTGTTTGGCAGCACACACGCGGCGTGCATCTCCCTCGGCTCGGGTGCCTGGCCGGTCACCTTGGGCCGGATCCATCGCTCCGCGCCCTCCTCCAGGTCCAGCAGGTAGACGTCCGACATGGGACCGACCTCCGGGTTCGCGCCGCCGTACACCACCAGCAACCTGCCGCCGTTGACCGCGCACGCGACGTGCGAGTTCCTCGGGGGCGGGCTCGGGCCCGAGATCTCGAGCCTCGACCACTCCCACGAGTCGCAGTCCAGCACCACGACGTCGTTGAAGCACGTGCCCTGCGACGGTTCCTGTCCCCCGAACACGTACACCTTGCGTCCCACCGCGGTCGCAGTCGCGCCCGTCCGCGCGGGAAGCGTCTCTCCGCCCCGCACGGTGGTGCTCTTCCTGACCCATCGCCAGTCGCCAGACACCCCGTCGGGGGAGTCGGGAGCCATTTTTAGGATCCATACCTCGTCGAACGCGCGCGGCGATCGATCGGCACCCCCGATGAACAGGCACATGTCGCCGACTGTCGCGGAGGCACACCCCGCCCTGCCGCTGGGCTGCGCGCCGAGAATCGCCGGACGGATCCACATGTCGCGCGCAGAACACGAGTGACGAATGCGGTCAACAGAACGTGACGAGAGTGGGCACCTCCTGACAGGATTTAAAAAATTTTCTTGGCTGATTCAAACGAAGGGCGAGGGAAGGTTCGAGGCGAGGAAGCGCACAGTTCCCGGCGCGAGTCATGAGGTCCGGATCCACTCGGCACCGCTCGGTCGACAGCGATGCCGCCGTCGACGCGAAGCGCCAGCGGGTCGCGTCTTTCGGGGCGAAGGGCAAGGAAAACGCGGGCGACGGTGCCGGCGTCGGGAAGCAGCAGCCCACGAGGAGGTCGCGACGTCTGAGCCACTTCGCAACCTCGAAGACGGTGCCCGAGGTTGCTGATGGTGTTCCTTCGAGGTGTGCATCCTCCCCCGAACGTCCATCGGGTTCGGCATGGGAGATGAGGGATGCGGGGAGAGACATCACGTCGCTCATCGTGGACTCCATCACCAAACACTGCGGACCTTTGGATTTGAGAAACGCCGCGTTGGTGTGCAAGGAATGGCGCTCCATGCTGGGATACGCTCCCGCGGTGGCATCGACCCTCAGAGGAAACGATGCGTCTGCAATATCCAAGATGGTGCGTACGGAAGGTGCCGATTCGGCAGTCCAGCACCACATCACTGACTTTATTCGCGTCTTGGAGAGAGCCGAGGCGACAGACTCTGAAGACTACAACGGAAGACTACAACATGGTTGGCGACCGATGGACGACCATCTTCCGGCGACTACTGTAGAGCTTGGACTCATCTGGATGTGTGCCTTCAGGTTATCATGGGATGCCCATGCGCAACAAATGATTGACGCGTGGCTCAGTGTCATCGCCGGGGGTGTGCGCGACGTGAACGGTGACATGGACATTCATTTAGATGATCACATCGACTTCATCGGTCCTCGTGATCCAGATCTCTACTGGTTTATTCCCGAGAGAACGGATTTCCCTTGCATGCGGGATACCGTGAGGCGAATCAGCGACGTACTGTTGCCCCGCCTCGGAGAGATAATCGATCGAGCCATGAAACTGGGGAACGACATCGCCGAGTATGATCGCCGAGTACCCCTTTCATCGCGTGCGGCTTTGGAGGCTGAAGGTGTACTTGATGACACCTGCAGGGCTGTCAGAAGGGACTGCGACTTTCTGATGGCGTATTCTTTGGTCATTCATGCCGTGTTTCATGAGTTCCCGCGCGAGGCGAGCGTTCATGTGCGCAGTCTGCTACCCTTACCTCGCATGAAGAGCATCTACACTTACAGAACTATTCCAGACCATGCCGATGATCCAGACCATCTTCCATATGTTTTCAATTTTTCAGATTCGAGCATCGCGAATGGTGGCGTTGCTGAGGTAATCGCGGAGGCCATCATGGGGTTGGGAAACCTCGTTAAAGACGGGAATGACGAGCCAGATGGTCTGCGGGATTTCTTTTCAGAGGAGATGGGGGGGGAACTGGACGAGCTGCGTGCCGCGCGGAGCGTCTGTGACCGCATCGATACCCGGAACCGCAAAACTAAAGTTGTGTGTTCACTTCCAAAGGTTGCGGCAAGCGAGCTCTCCTGGTTGATGCCGCTTTCGGATCCTGATGGCTACGCTGGCGGCCTTCCAGGTTTTGCTGCTTTTGATCAATATGAGATGCAAGAGGTGCAATTTGATTGTTTGTATCTCTTGTGTGAGCTGCTGGATACCAACGTGCACTTCGATGGGACGCTGATCATGGACATCCTGGTCCGCCTCGTTGCTGTAAATTACGACTACAACACCCCGAGCCGTCCGGACTGCCATCCGCTGTCGTTGGTAAATAAACTCGCATGCAGACAGCTCGCAGACCTGAAGCCCCATGCGCAGGTGATTGTCGATGCACTTGGCTCTTCTGTCCCTTTATTCGTTTTTGATGAGGCGATTACCGCTTTCGGATTCCTCGGCGACCAGGCCGAACCCCATTTGCGTCACTTTCTGGATCGCACGATGATGAATACAAAGCGGCAGGAAACGAGGGACAGGGTCGTTCAGTCCCTGTATGAACATCGGCATCGCCTCAATGACCATCATTTGCGTAGGATAGTTCTCGGTTTGATGCTCTGTGACATTACGATAGTTGTCACGTCGCTCGAAGTGGTTCGGGTTCTGTGCAAGGCAGAGGAGAATGACGAACACAGGATACGGATAATGTTCCAAATGTTCCAAAACATGGCGCCGTATGCATCCATAATTTGGAGGGGCGATTCAAGCGATGGTCTACTCTTAAATGGTGGGAGCTACTTGCTGGAGGCCATGCAGTATGTATTTTCGAGATTTCCAAAAGAGTTGCAGGATGGGCAGGTCGAGCTTTTTCACAAGTACTCTAGGGACTGGCAGTCGCGCATCGATTTCGGTTACGCAGAGAAGGAGTCTTTGGAGGTATCGAAGGAAAGGTATTACAGGATCACCAATCTGCATCTCAGCGTGATGTTTGAAAAAGACGTGTCACCAGAGTTGGCGATGGATCACATGTTGGAGATGTTTGACAACCAAGCAGACCGTGCAAAGATCGAAGCTTACAAGGTTGCACGTATAGAGGCGTTCAGCAGGGGCCGTCAAGAGCTACGAAATAGAATGTCTAAATTCCCGGAATTGGCCGAGGAGTACGATTCCTTACTCTCTTCTGATGATGAAGAGGACACGCTCAATGGCGATGACGGCAACTCTGATGCATCGGAGGACATTGAAAATTCTCCAGCCCTCGACTAAGGAGGTTGTCCTTGTAATACTCATGCTAGCGCTATAGCTTCGTCGTGCTCATCGCACCACCTCCGGCGAGATAGCCGGAAGCTGCACGCTCGCCGACGATAAATCTCCGATGACGAGTGCCGAAACCACCGTCCCCTTCGCCACCGTCCCGGGACCCCTCGGAAGCTCCATGAGTACCTCCGCGCCCCTCATGCTAGTCAACCTGGAGCTCACCTGCTTACCCGTGCTGTGCGCCAGTGGTAGGTACCGCGTACCCATCACGTCGTCGTCTGCCGATGCCCCGGGTATAAACGCTCCAAGGGTCGTCGCCGCCGGACGCTCCTGCCAATCCAGCGTCGCGCGGTGATACTCTGGTCGCTCCGGGTCCAGCTTCAAATCCGAAGATACCACCGCGTGGATGCGCCGAAGCCTCGGATCGCGCCAGCCCATCATCCGCCGCAACGACGGGACCACGACCAGGTGGAACGTGACCGCCGCGCTGACCGGGTTCCCGGGCAGGGCGAACACGAGCATCTTTTTCCCTCGGGCGTCGTTTTTCAATCTCACCTCGGCGAACGTCAGCGGCTTCCCCGGCTTCATCATCACCCTCCCGAAGTGCACCTCCCCCTCGATGCCACCTCCGTGCCTTCCCAGCAGAACCTCCTTGAGGTAATCCCTGTCACCCTCGGACACACCTCCGGACGTCACGAGAACGTCGCAACCGTCCGCGTGCGCCCGAGCCACCGTCGCCGCGAGAGCGCCGGGTTCATCCGGAGCTCGGCCGAGGTCCAGGATGTCGTCAACCCCCGATGTTCTGGCCAGCGCCGCGAGCATCGGGCGGTTCGCGTCGTATATCCTGCCGGACGAAGCCTCGGGCTCGACCTCCCCAGCCTCGGCGAGCTCATCGCCGGTGGAGAGTAGCGCCAGCTTTGGTTTACGGTGGACGCGAATCACGCCCCCGCCCGCCGCCGCGACGACGCCAACCTCGTGCGGACCCACCAGCGACCCGGCGGGCACGAGGGTCTCCCCTACCTTGATATCGAACCCGACGGGTCGAACCCACTTGCCGGCCTCCACCTCGGCGTCGATCGAGACGACGCTCCCGTCCACTCCGCAATCCTCGGATGGGACCACGGCATCCGCGCCGGTGGGAAGCGGTGCGCCGGTGGTGATGTACGCGCACTGTCCGGGTTGGACGGAGGTGTCCCCGGCGCCTCGCATGGGCGCACCCGCCCGCGACGCACCTATCAAGGCGAGCACGCCCGGACAGTCCTCACCGCGCACCGCGTACCCGTCCATGACTGACGCGGCGAACGGCGGGTGCGGACGCGGGGCGACGAAATTCTCGGCGACGACGCGACCGACGGCGTCGACTAACGCGACGTTTTCGTGGGGCAACGGATGCGCGCGGCTGATCACCCTGTCCACCGCCTCGTTCATGTTGATCATCGGGTACTTGTGCGCCATGTCGAAGTGGACTTTCCGGCCGCTACCCCGCCCCGGGGCGCTTCGGTCTGTGGGTGCGCGATTGGGCACCAAAAGGCGAAAAGCGCGTTGACGTCATCTCACAATCGTTATCCACAGCAGCGATACCAACAGGCGATAACAATGGCCCAGTCCCTCCTCGCGCCCCGCGCGCTCGTATCCACGCGCTTCACTCCGTGCACCATGAAGCCCAATCGCCGCAGAGCCGCCGTCTCCGTTCGCGCGGGCGGGGATCCGCCGTCCATCTACGGTAGTCCCGGAAGCCGCACGCAGATCGTTGAATGGTTAGCGCTTGAGGTCGGCCAGGACATCAAGAATGTGAATCTGAACCGTGCGATCATGTCCTCGCCCGAGTACCGCTCCGTGCATCCTTTCGGTAAGATTCCCGGGTGCAAGGCTGCGGACGGCACGGGTATCTTCGAGTCTGGAGCCATCATGCTTTACATCGCCGATCTCGCCGGCTCTCTGCCCACCCCCGAGGCGAGGGGCGAGGCTGCCGCGTGGGTCATCTGGGCGAACGCCACCATGTGGCCGGCGCTGGAGGCGAGCAGGGGTAAGTGCAACCTTGATAACGTGTTCGGGCCCGTGGATGCGATCCTGGCCGACAAGGCGTGGCTCCTGGGCTCGGAGCTCTCCGTCGCCGACGTCGCCGTCGCGTCGTACATCAAGTACGGCCAGCTGTTCTTTCGCATGGACATCGGCGCGTTCCCCAACGTGGTCAGGTACATGGAGCAGGTTGAGCAGAGGGAGGCGTTCCAGTCGACCGTCATGGGAGGTTAAACGTACCGCGGGGGTGCGGAGAGAGTCGGACTATTAATGCTATCACCGTGGACTCGAAACGCGAAACAGCTCAATCCTCGGAATGATCCCTCTGAACCCCTTCGTCTTCGCCCTCAGCCGCCGCCGCACTCGGCCTGAACACCTGCATCTCCCTGTGCGCGTTCTTCATGAAGTCCTCCGTCATCTCAGTCACGGGAGCGAACGCCATTCGACCGGATGTCTCGAGCGACGACCACCGCTCGGCGGTACCGGTCGTGATATCGCCGACTCCCGCGCGGCAGAGCCCCCAGTGTCCGCGAGCTATTTCACCCAGCAGTTGCGCCCTCGACCACCTCGCGTCGCCCCAGAACGCAAACACACGACCGCCCTCTCCATCCATGGGCTCAAGGTTATCCGGCTTGACGCTCTTCCCCTCTCCGTTTCTCAGTCGAATCATCCATCGTCCAGACTCGGAGTCGTAGCGCAGCGCGAGTCCCACCTCGCCGTTGAGGTCCGCCCTCGCCTGTAGATTTCGCAGTCGCACCGTCTGTCCACCGCAAACGTCTCCCTGCGCGTCATCACGTCGCGCGGCTCTGGTGTGAGCGAGCATCATCGCGTTCACGAGGGTGGACATGTTCAACGCGGCCCTCATAACGCTGTCGTCGCCTGCTTCCTCGGCTTGCTCAACCGTGGTCAACGTCTTGCTCACCACGGTCCAGCCACGCTTCATGCCGCCGGGTACGACGCACCACATGATGTCGTCGCTCTCACACGGGCCACCGATGAAGTGTTCAACCTTGACGCGGCGCACGCCGGAATACTTCTTCATGACCTCCTTCGTCGCCCTGAACTGCGCCATGTGCATCTCGAGCTTCAACGCGTTCATCGGTTCGTCAAACGGGCCAAACTCCTCCGCATCCTCGAACGTTTCCATCCACTCCGCCAGGTCGGACCCCGCGCCGTTGGTTCTGTCGTTGAGAGAGTCCAAGTGCCGCCCAGCCGAGGGAGGAAGCTGCACGGGTCTACACATGTTCACCGCCGTGACGTGGTCCTCGCCGCAGTCCGGCTCCGTCTCGGACTCGAGCACAAACACAGCGGGAGCCTTGAGCGCCGCGAGCGTGGCCTTTATCCCCTCGACGTCCCCTTCCTTCACCTCCTCGAACGACCCTGCCCCACCCATTATCGTGTGTTTCTTGCCCCCAATCTCCAGCGATATCCCGTCGTATCCCGGCTGCTCCGCCTCAGACTGGAACCTCTGGCGGACCCGGTCGAGGCTGGAATCCGTTCGTACCGGCAGCGATATCTTCCCGTCGTCCTCTCTCACGTCCACGATGAGATACACACCCTTGATCCAGTGCGGGTACCCCGTCATCAACCGCTGTATCGGGTGCATCGTCTCAAGTTGCCTCTCGAGCTCTTCCGAGAAGACGCAGTGTGAACCGATGACGCAACCCTCCGATATGAGCGCGGCTATCTCCGCGCCGGTGAAGCTCTGCATGAGCTCGTGCCTGGTGGGAGGGGGGATGTTGAACTCCGCAGCGCACACGTTGCACTTGTGATACCGCACGTCGTCCTCGTAGAACGCGGGGTGGGTCGGCTGCGATACCATGACCATCCGCTGCCACCTCCTCAGACAGTGCAGATGAACAAAGCGCTGCCCCCCCGCGCAAGCGCATATGTCCTTCAGCAGGTCGCCCTCGTCGGAGCCGTCGAAGCAGTATCGGCAAAGCGCCTCATCCTCGTCGTCATCATCGACCTTCTCCATGTTCGCGCGCGCAACCGTGACGGTCGACACCGCGCGCGGACACTGAGTCCTCCGAGGGAAAGCTGACGGGGCTAGATATTTCGGCTTGTTATTTTTTTCGCTGTTCGCGCCAACTGGCATTTCGGTCGGGGTCCTCCCATACCTGAACGCGCGACGCGAGGCGGGTTCACGATGACGGTCGGCCACATATGTCCCGACGCGCAGGATGACATCACGAATCGCGCCTACGCCAGGGTCGGCCTCCTCGGCAACCCCAGCGACGGGTACTTCGGCAAGTGCATCTCGGTCTCGGTTCAAAACTTCTTCGCCGAGGTTACGCTGACGCCCAATCAGCAGATCTTCAGCTCCCGCGTGACCATCGAGCCAGGGCCGAGCGATTCGACCGTGTTCGAGAGCCTGGATACGTTGGCTGCGCGCACGGCCAAGAACGGCTACTACGGCGGCGCGCGCCTGCTTCGCGCCCTGTGCTTCAAGTTCCACGAGCATTGCGTCAAGAATGAATACAAGCTCTCCGAGCGGGGCTTCACGCTCGAGTACGACTCCAACATCCCGACCCAGGCTGGTCTCAGTGGGTCCAGCGCGATCATCGTCGCCGGACTGAAGTGCCTCATGCAATATTACAGCGTCTACATTCCACTGGAGGAGCAACCCGCGCTCGTGCTCTCGTGCGAGCACGACCTGGGCATCAACGCGGGGCTGCAGGACAGGGTCATTCAGTGCTACGAGGGTGTCGTGTACATGGACTTCTCGGACGAGGAGATGGTTCGAACCCAGGGCAAGGGGGTGTACACTCGACTGCCCGAATCGTGCCTGCCCTCGCTGCACATAGTGTACGACGATAACCCGAGCGACAGCGGCAAGGTGCACGCGGACGTGAAGCAGCGATGGGAGCGAGGCGACGAGGACGTGAGGTCTAAGATGTCCAGAGTCGCGGAGCTCGCCGAGCGCGGGTACCGGGTTCTCTCCTCGTTGGGCACCGATAAGCAGACGGGCGAGCCCACGATCGAGCTCGGGATGTTGATGAACGCCAACTTCAACCTGAGGAAGGAGATGTTCGGCGCCGAGGCTCTGGGCGCGAGGAACGTCGAGATGATCGACACCGCCCGCGGCGCGGGTTCGTTCGCCAAGTTCACCGGGAGCGGCGGCGCGGCGGTGGTGCTGTGCGCGACGAAGAGCGAGGAGGAGCGAGCGGCGATGTACGCGGACTGCGAGGCGAAGGGATTTAAGGTGTGCCCGCTAGTGGTAAACCCAGGGAAACCTTCGGGACGGGCCGCCTAGAGTAATGTGCGAGAACTTGTCATGCGATTCTGAATCTTCGTCTTAGATTGCACATGTCCACGCTCTATGCCTGTTTTTCTACGGGTTGTCCACGTCCGCGGTCTCGTAATCGAAGTAATCGAGCCGCTTGGTCCGTCGCCACGACGCCAGCAGCTTGTCATCGTCCGGTTTCAGTCCAACAACAGACGGCCGCGATTTCATCACGTCGATCCATCGACCCAGCGAGCCGCTCGGACCCATGTCCCTCAACTCCACGCCCTGAAACTCCCTCATCGCGAGCTCGTATCGCTCTGCGAACGGCCATAGCGCCAAGTCTGCGAGCGTCACCTCGGCACCCATGAGATATGGGCCACCGTTGGATTCGATGATGCTTTCGATCCGTTCGCACTCCGCCGCCATCCTGTCCGCCTGCCTGGCACCCGGTGCGCCCCTGCTGAAACCCCATCCACCCCCGACGAACTGAAGCCCCGCACTGATGAACGTGCCGTCGAATGAATCGATCAGCCTGTGCATCTCCACCTCTCTGCCCTCCGGGGTCAGGCTCGCCGCTCCCTCAAACTCATCAAACTCATCATCGAGGAAGTAGTTCAGGTCGAGGCTCTCTGTCTTCACCTCGCCGTCGAGCTGTATCGCCGGCACGAGTCCACGTCTGTTCAGGTCCAGGTACCACCGCGGCTTGTTTGACAGATCGATGTGCTCGCGTTTGTGAGGTATCGCCTTCTCAGCTAGGCACAGGCTCACCCTGTGCGCGTACGGACAGAGCGAGTGCGTGTAGAAAGTTAGGTCCCGATCGGAAGTTGCCATGGCCACCACTGGTCTCGGGCCGACGCGACGAACGACCGAGGATTTAACGCCTCGGAGGGCAGCTGCGCCGTCTTGACGACACCGATGAAGGCGTATCGAGGACGACGTCGATGTCGATGCGAACATCGCCCCGAGAGTTGCGGCCGTGTGTGACGACGCCCGCGACTCGAGAAATGGGGGATAGGGTGCCCACCGAAAAAGCGCAAGAATCACTCATCTCAGCGCGCAGCCACCTCGAAGGTGTCCCGCCGCAGAGATGAGGGCAGCCGCCTCGACGCTCGCGCGTGCCTTCTCGAACTCGCGTTGGGTCGCGAAACGCTCGCATCGCGTGCGACATCTCGTCAGGTCATCCTCATCGACTAGCGCCCCACCAACGCCCCTTCTTCGTCGAATCCCTCGCGAGCGCCCCGCCGACGGACCGACGTATAGCTTCGACCTCGATACCGTGAAGGTCGCGCAGCTTCGCTTCCTGGCCTTCCACGGATGCGGTACGAGGTATACGGTGCTGTATCGTGAGTACGCCAAGCCCGACGACCAAACGAAGGGCGGTGTTGGGCGAAGAGGTCGGAATCGTGCGGCGAAGGAGGTGAGCGATGACATTGGCTTTGACGCCGGTGAACTCGAGTCCACGGGAAAGAAAGACGGAGCGGGTTGGCGTGTGCGCCTCGCAGACGCGCGAGAGATTACCCTGAATGCGCTCGACGAGATTGCACCGCGAGAAATGGCACTCGCCGCGCTCTTCGACGATGACCTCGGCGACGCGCGTCTGTACCGTCGGGGCGAGGAACGATGGTCGGCGTCGACGGCTGCGCCGATGTGGCCGGAACGACTCCTCGCATCCCTGGACGAGGGTGGCGGAGGCGTGTACGGTGCAAATGCGGTGACGTGCGTTGACGGGTCGTACTTCCTTGAGCTGATGGAGCTGAGCGCGTTCCCTACGCCGGTCCTTTTCCCGCATGGAGCGTGGCGGCTCCCTGGCGTCGGTCCAACCGTCGAGGGTAACTTCCGGAACCTGGCCTCAGCCGCTGACGGAGTGGACGCGACGGGTGCACTCAGCGCTCTCGTGAACGACGGTGCTGGACCCGATGCGATCGGTCGACTTACTGGTGAGGTGCCGGGCAGGGGACGCGTGCAGCTTGGGGTTGACGGAGGACGGGCAGGGGTCGGGTCCGCCTTTGCGGCAGTCACCGACAACGAGGTCACGGTGACGTTCCCCGAGGGTCCTCTTGGTCTCGGTTTCGCGCCTTTGGACTGGGAGCAAAAAGTGGGCGCGCAGGTGTGGGATGTGGACGACGATTCAGCCGCAGCGGAGGCTGGCGTGGTGCCTGGGATGGTGTTCACGCACGTGAACGGTGAAAGCGTCCAAGGTTGGACGTTTGATGAAATCGACGGTAAATTTGACGGGCCCAGGCCACTGGAGGTCAAGTTCAACACCAAGGTGCGCGGCGCGGAGAGGCTTTACGCGGTGGAGATGATCGCGGAGGAAGTGACAGAGGCTTTGATGCGGCGTAACGATCCGGAGATGGAATCGTTCGATTTCGAGGAGCCTGGAGCTGTGTTCGATGAATCCACCGCCGCGGTCATCTGGAGGGAGGAACCTTCGACGATATTTTTCGGGGATGCCGGATCGGCGACTGTCGTGCACCACGACATTATTGGACAGGTCGAGCTCTGTCACGTGCTATCGGGATCCAAGCTCATTGCAGCGACACCATGGGGCAAACCAAGCGATGAATTGTTGCGCAAGGCTGGTGCTCGTGGGCTGCTGTCCGACGGTACAGACGATGATGAAGTGGAGGACGGCGCCGTGTTGAGCGCACCCGTCCACAGGTCCCTCACTCCCGATGAAATTGACTTGCTGGCACAGGATGATCTCGCCGTGGTGCTCGCGAGACCAGGTGACTGCGTCGTTTTCTCATCTGCATGTGCGCACTTCGCGACGAACGGAGCAAAAGAGCCCTGCGCGGCTGTCTTCCACGGCATCCTGACCCCGGCTTCAACCCACGTGCTCGCGTCCCATCCGGAGCGTCTCGATCCGTTCTCTGATGAGGAGATTGACGAGGACGGGTTCGACGGGCATCTCACCGGTCGGGCCGTGCTCGAGGAGCTCTTACCGGACGGCAAGGACATGATAGCTGATTACTCCGCGGTTGACAAGATTGACAGCGCGAGGGCACAGGAAACCGGGGAGACGGGATGGAGGATGAACCGAAGGATGCGCGGCAAGAAAGGTGACGCGGCGGCGAAGCGAAGGTTCGCCGAAACTGTCCTGAAGATGGATGCAGCCCGTGATGTGAGCAAGGCGCCGGCGACGTGGAAGGGTGCCGATAAAACAGTGTTCTACGTTGAATGATCGCTAACTCCATGACTCTATTACAATCTATCAGACGCGCTTGTACCGGATGTAGTACCTATCGTTTTGCCTTCCGTTCTTCCACATTTCGTCAAAGTAGCTTCCGCCGTATCCTTCGGGCACCCCGCTCTTGAACGCCTTCCCGCCGGGTTCCGTGGACTTGAAGAGTCCCGGGACCTTACTCAATTCCCTGCACATCCTCATCGCGTAGTTCGGGTCGTCAGTGACGAGAGTGAGGTGACCAACGCCCGGTTTCAACGACCGGTGCGCGTCGCGCAGAAACGCTTGGTCGACGAGGCACTGCAAGCTGCCCACCCACTCAGGGGGATCCGGGTAGTTGACGTACACCTCCGTCAGTGAACCGCTCGCAACGTGCGCGCCCATCATCTCGTGTGCCATGCCGCACAGCAGAGCGACGTTATCCAGTCTTCGACGCACGGCTTTTGCCCAAGTCATCCTGATCCTGTTTCGACGCATCTCCAACGCGAGCCAGTTTGCTTTACCCTCGTCCCGCTGCGCTCGCTCCGTGACCCAGTCGCCGTGGCCGCTGCAAACCTCTAATCGCACGGGTAGGTCGTTTCCAAACACCTCCTTAAAATTGAGAGGCTTCTTCGCATCCTCGGTACCCTCGACTATGAGAACCGGTGAGGATTCGCTCTCCGGCCCTCGATTGACAACCTCGGCAACCTCCTTGACGAAAGCATCGCCCAAGGCGAGGAATTTCTCAACCTCATCAACTTGACGAAGCGCGTCGCTGTTGCGCAACTTGAGGAACTGCTGGACACTTTTGCTCGCTTCTTCTTGTTGTTGCTGTTGTTGCTGCCTTTTGTCTTTCTTGTTACCCTTGCCTTGTTCGTTGTCGTTACCCGCCTTTGGCTCGTCGCTGTCGCTGCCGTATCCTCCGGACCCGAACAATTCACCCGCGCCGTCGTCTTCAACCGTCCCCGCACCGTTGTCCTTAACCGCATGACGGGCAGCCTCGCACGCGGACCTCGCCTTCTCTATGTCACCCGTCAGACTGGACACCGTCGCGAGCGCTGCGTGCGCCTGGGGCGGAATCTCGAGATACTCCCGGTCGAAGTCGTCAACCACGGCCCACGCTCCATTCGCATCCATCGCCGCGCACCGAGCCTTGAGAAGGTACTCGAACGAAGCCACGTCGGGTGTGACGTTCGCATCTCGCATGGCGGCGAAGCACTCGTCCGCCACTTTCGGATCCGCGTGGCGCACGCAGTTGCGAAGGAGCGTCGAGAAGGTCCGAACGTTGGGAGCGACGCACTCGACGCCGGCGCGGGACTGAGCCGTCATGTCGCGCACCGTCCTCGCCGCCTCCGCGAGCAACCCGTTCTGCGCGAGACCTTTGACGAGCACGGTGTACGTCACCTCGTTGGGTTCCACACCGGCGGCGATCATGTCGTCCCAAACCTTTCTCGCCCTGTCCAGCTCGCCGACGCGAACGCACGCGTTGAGAAGGTTCGTGTAGCTGTACACCGTCGGCGACAGGCCCGCGTCACCGATGCGCCTGAAAGCCTCCTCAGCGAACCCCATCTGCTTATCGTTGCCGAAATCTTTGATGATGCGGTTGAAGAACTTGATCTCCTTGGTCTTAACCGCGCGCTTGAGCAGTGTCTGCGCGTCCCTCGAGCGCTTGCGGTTGCTCTTCATGGTCCTCGCCATCCCTTCATCGAGAGCGGCGAGAGAGCTGTAGGGGACGGGCTCGACTTCGTCACCGGTCTTGGCGGGTTCCACGCCGGGCTTCTCCTCGAGCTCTTCCTCCACGACTTCTTCGGAGACGGGTGGATCATCGGGCTCGTCCACAGCCTCAATCGCGGGCGTCTCTCTGGCCTTCTCCGCCCCCTTCTCGTCCGATTTCTCGTCGGCGGCGGTCGCGCCGGTCCCGTCGCCATCTGGGAAATACCTGGCGACACGACGCTTGAACTTGGCGCTCGTAGGCGACGGTGCCTCGAACGAGGACCGATCGAACACCCTGAGTCGTTTCATGTCTCGCGAGACGTCGACTCGAACCCTCGCGTGGGTTCGGTCACGCGCGAGGAGCGACTGGCGACCGCCGCTTTTTTCTTCGCTTTTCAGGTTCTCGTGGTCATTCTCGCATTCTCGCCGACGCAACCAGCCATGGCGCACGTTTCGACCATCATATCGCGTACCTCAATCACGGTGCCGCTGCGCGCGTCGCCCCATCGCCCAACGGGTGCCGGCTCGCGCCGTGCGGCCGTCACGGTGCGCGCGGGCAAGGGCAAGGGCGCCCAGTACCGTCGCGGCGCCGATGACCCGTACGCCAAGGAGAAGAACAAGGATAAGGTGGAGAAGCAGACCAAGGCGGCGCAGAGCGCGGAAGATGGTCCCCTTAACTCCGTGTTCACGAAGGAGGAAGCCAAGGAGGAGTATTTCCTGTTCGTGCGTAAGATGAAGGTGGACGGGTCCGCCGTGCCCACATCCGCCGCCTCCGCCGACGCCGATAAGAAATCCATCGAAGACGACGGAGAGTACTCGAGCGCCAACATCGGCGCCATGCTTGGCATGAAGGGCCCGGACAAGGATGGGTCTGAGTCCAAAGTTTCCAGCCTCGGTAACTGGCTGCCGTTGGGCGACGTTTCGATCGAGGCTGGAGGGGATCTGGACGTCGTGGTGGCGGAGCGCAGGAGGATGCTGGTCAAGTTTGCAAAGGTGAAGCACCTGAAGCTCCTCCCGGTGTGCGCGGATGAGAAGCTTGAGATTGGCGTGCGAGTGCAGCGAGGGCCGCCCCGTGGCGACGACCCGACCGCTGTGTTCCCGGTGGCGACTGACGCTAAGCACGAGGAGCTGGTCTGGGACCACGAGACCATGGGCGAGGAAGGGAGCGTTCGCGCGGAGCTTCGGCTGATGCAATCGCTGCCGAGCCTCCACAAGGGCAAGAAGAGCGAGATGCTCTCCTCGGCGATGGATATGATCAAGAGGCAGCAGGAGCAGGCTGCGGCGATTAAGGCGGCTCAAGAGAATTCCGCGGATGAGGCGTAATGGGACACGATGCGAGATATATAATTAGGAGTCCTCCATAGCCAGGGGTCGCGAGAGTGTTAATAACAAGAGCAAGCGTCTCGACAATGAATCGAATCATGAGTGTTACAACGAGAGTATAGGATTACACACAGTTCGTCTATGGTGACAGTGATTTCGCGACATCTCACTGCTTCCACCACGAGATGAGCCCTAACCCATCCGCGTTGATATCGGCCATGACCACCATCGGCGCGAAAGTCCCATCCGGCGTCGCCCCTTCCAGCGCGGTTCTCTCCACCAGCTCATCCGACGTCCTCGGCTGGTCCGGGAACTTTATACCCTGCACGCGGATCCTGACCGGCTCCTCCAGGTCCATGAACATCTTCGCATCCTCGTACATCCACACCCACAGTTGCTCGTCCTCATCGAACACCGAGGGCTCCTGCATAAGGTGCTCGGGGACGAAGATGTCGCTGAAAAACCCTATGTCGACGTAGAGCCCCGTCTTGTCGGCCCTCTTCAGCGTGCCCTCGAGAATCTCACCGTTGAAAGGACGGAAAACGACCACGCGAAACTCCACCTTGAAGTGTGCGCTCCCTTCACCAGGGTACACCGTCCCACCCTCGATGCTGACGATCTCATACAGCGTGATGACGAGGCCGAGGTCCTTGATGACTTTGTCTATGTACAGCGATTCGATCTCCTGGGTGATGGCCTCCAGCCGAGGCTTACCGAGGTTCTCGGGGAGGATCTTGACGTTCGCATCTTCGAGCCTAGATATCTGAAACATCGCTAAGATCGCTCCGGACCCACTCGCGCCCACGCGTACGGCTCCGAGCGCCCAGTGTTGTGAGCGAGGGGCGGGGGCGATTTCTCGCTTTTTTGTTCGGGCGCGCCAAAAATAACGGTATCACAACTTAGACTGGACCCTCTGACTACTCCCGGGTGAACTGACGTCCACGACCACCTTCCCTATGCTCTTTCCACCCTGCAAGTGCGCGACTGCGTCGTTCACCGCCTCCATGCCGGCGAACGGCGTCGGGTCGATCTCCCCCCTGAGCTGGCCCTTCTGCATCAACCTGAACAGACCCTGCAGGTGTCGTTTGAAGTGAGCCGCGTACTGCGGCAGGAAGAATCCGCGCAAGCTCGCACTCTTCCACAGCAGCTTCTCCGGCAGTCCCGGGTGATTGCTGGGAACCCACGCGCTGTTCGCATCGGATCCACCGGACGTGTATTGACTCATCATCCCGATGATGATGCAGACACCTTTTGGAGCGAGCGCGTCCATCGCAGCCGCAAACATCTCCCCACCGACCGATTCGTACACGACATCGACACCCCGCTTGAACTCTTTCCTCAGGACGTCCCGGACCTTCTCCTTGCGATAGTTGATGACCCTATCAACACCGAGATCGGTGAGCAGCTTAGCCTTGGCATCACCCCCGCACGTGGCGACAACACGATGTCCCGCGAGCTTTGCGAGCTGAACCGCGATTTGCCCCGTCCCTCCCGCCGCCGCCGTGACCAAAACCGTCTTTGGTTTCCCCTTAGTAGAGCCCCCACGCACGGCGTCATCAAGCGGGATACCACCCGTCATTTCAAGAGCGAGACTCGCGGTCAGACCCGAGGTGAGCATGACGAGCGCCCTGGGAGAAGCCTCGGGCACCGGCATCACCAAATCCGCTCTCTCGACGGCGTACTCGCTGAATCCTCCGTAAGTGAGCGTCGCGACGGGCTGACCTGGTCGCAGCTGGACTCCGGTTCCCACTGCCGCCACCACGCCGACCGATTCAAACCCCGCGTCGAAAGGAAGCTTCGACGCAGCCTGTTTCGCGCCTCCGAAGTATCTCCCCGCAGAGAAATTGACATCCGACGCGTTCACGCCGGTGTATCGGCGCTCGATCAGCACCTCGCCGGCTGCGGGGCGCGGCATAGGAGCGGTCACGATCTTGGTCGCCGCGGCAAAGTCCGCCGAGAGCGTATGTACCACCACCTTGCGGAACGTCGACGGCAGGGGCGCCGGAGCGGGATACCTCGCGAACGCATCTGACTCCGCCTCGACCGAGTTCGTTCTGACGCGTTTCCAAAACTTTGGGTTTGGCGTCGGGACGTACGCGACGAACCCCCCGTTCTTGTCCCCTCGGTTCATCACCGCGAGTGCCGCACCAGCCTTGGTCTGATCACGCACGAGCTCCATCGCGGCATCCACCACCTGGTCCACGGTCAGCAGCTCGCCACCCGTCTGCGCGAGGAGTGCCTTGGCCCCAACCTCGCCGATGGCCTGAAACTGCCCTTGCACGAGGGCGGTATCGGTGAACTGCGGGCAGAGCGCGTTGACCCTCACGCCGTGCGTCTTATGGAGATGCGCGAGGGATTGCGAGTACAGAACCACCGCCGCTTTCGTGGCGGAGTACACGGGAGCCTGAGGCATGGGAAAGACACCACCCGCGGATGCCACGTTGACCACGACGCGGTCCGACGCGGTTGTTTTGGCAGAACCCATCTTGCCCCTCATGGCGTCAACCGCGAGCCTCGTCCCTTGGATGACAGCGTTGAGGTTCACGTCCACGACCGAGTGCCACTTGGCGCGCTCGCCGATACCCGCGTTGTTGAAGCACGCGTGAAGATCGCCAAACTCGCGGACGTGCGCCCGGAACGCCCGCTCCAGATCCGCAGCGTTGGCCACGTCGGCACTGATCAGCCGGGTGACGCACTTCGGGTTCGCGGCGGATACCAGCGCGCTGGTCTCGGCGAGACCATCGTTGGACAGGTCCACCATGGTGATTCCCGATGCTCCCTCCCGGGCGAGGCGCACGCACAAGCCCCGGCCGATGCCCTGGTGAAGACGAGATGATGATGAGGCGGAAGTCAGAATGGATAACCACGCAGATCCCGTCGTGCAGTGGTGGAGAACGCGGGAGCGGGCGGACACGATAACGGAGGGGCGACGCACCGAGCCCGCGCCGGTGACTAAAGCCGATTTACCGTTCATCAACATCGTAAGAGGAGCGCGTCCAGTCGCGCCTTCCTCGTGTGTGTCGACACGGTCGGCACCGAAGAGGATATCATAACACATCATGCTTCCTCGGTGGGAGCGGCGGAGGAGCCGAGGAGACCGAAAGCGCGACCGTTTTTCTCAGGCTCTTTCGCCAACGCCAGAGGCGGCGAGGCACTTCTGCACGCGCGACCGGAGGCCAGTATTGATCCAACGCGCCAATCATGGACGGCGATGTAAAGGACATGACGTTCAGCGACGCGATGTTCCCGCAGATCGTCACCCCGACCGAAGAGGGCGAGGACCCGACGGTCATGACTGGCGATTTCGCCACCGACACCCAACCCCGCCCCGGGAGGAACGCTTTCGGCGAGAAGCCGCGATGGAGCCGGGAGGCGCCCGGTGGCATCGATCGCGCGATCGATAGTCCCGCGGCGCACGTCCTGTTCGAACCGTCCAGGCTCCACGAGGCGGCTTGCAAGGGTTTCATCGAGGAGGTGACCTGGCTGCTGGATTCCGCGCCCGCTGAGCAGAGATGTACGGTGGACGACCTCGACCCCGGCGGCAGAACCCCATTGCACTTCGCCGCGGGGTTCGGCCACGTGGACATCGTCAAGCTGTTGTTGGACCGTAAATGCAAGCTGGAGATCCGGGACATGTGGATGAAGGCTCCGGTGGATTGGGCGATCCAGACTCAGCAACACGAGATCATCGAGATGATGCGCATCGAGGCGGTCAAACAGAAAATCTCAGGAGGGAAAGGCGAGATTGCGCCGCTGATGACCAAGTGCGAGGCCACCACCGGCAAGACGTTGGAGGAGGTGGACGCGTACATGACCAACTGGGAAACGGAGGTCTATGACAAGCTCGACAAGCAGTACAGGTAGAAAAGCCGGGCACGCGGGCACCGTGAAGACGGCGCCCCCCGCCCGTGAGAGAAACGCTCGTCCTCGTTGAAATCCGATGTCTCCGATCAGCCCCGCTCGTCAACACTTGGACCCTTCGTCTGCTCCCTTCTCTGTTTGAAAACCAGATCCGCACAACGGGGCACGCGACGACCTAGGACAGGCGGAAGATGGATCCTCCGATGGAAGAGGGTCTCGACAATGAGACGGAGGTCACGTTCGTGAAGGAATCACCCGAGGTCGACGGGCTCGTGCAGCAAATCAAGGACGCGCTCGAGGAGGGAGATCGTGGAGCAGACGGCACCTCGACTCCGATCGCCAAAACCGTGTTCCACAAGATCCAGGAGATCGTGGAGCGGTACCAGGAGTATCCGACGCTCCTGGACCAGCACCTGGAGCGATGGATCCTTCCCCTGACCTCGGTGATCCGTCGCGAAGCCTACAGGGGTTCCGAGGCTGACATGGTTCTCGTCCAGCGCGCGTCAAGGGCGCTCCACGCGCTCGCATCCGTCCGCGGATACAAAACCGTGGTCAAGTTTTTCCCGCACGAGGCGAAGGACTTCGAGCCAGTGGTCGGCTTGCTGGTGCGATCGCACGACGTCGGCTCGCTGGCGACGAACATGGAGGAGGCGGACGAGCTCGGTTCCGCGTGGGAGACGCGCGCGACCCTGATCCTGTGGCTCTCCATCCTGGTCCTCATCCCTTTCGACCTCGTCACTGTCGACTCTCAGGTGACGACCAACACTGGCGACGACGGCGCGGCGATGGCCAAGGGTGGCGGGCAGCAAGAGGCGCCACCGGTCGTGCTCAGGATCATCGCACTATGCCAGGACTCATACCTGCGCGACCCGGGGATCGTGCGAGACCGAGCCGCGTTCCTACTCGCCAAGCTCTTGACTCGACCGGACATGCCGCTCGCGCTGCAGAAGTTTTTGGCGTGGGCGACTGACGCGCTCGGGGGGCAATCGGAGTACACGGAACAGGAGAAGATGTTCATCGTACCCGGTGTCGCGCGCGCACTTGCGGCGATATTCAAGCTCGGCAAACGGGCGGAGCTTCTGGAGGTTGCGGAGAGGTTGTGGGCGGACGCGAGGGACCTCGCGGACTCACCCGCCGCGAAGGCTTCGACTTTGACCCGCAAGTTGGCGTGCAAGCTGACGCAGAGGATAGGTCTCCTGTTCTTGAAGCCGAGGGTGGTGTCTTGGAGGTACGATCGAGGCGCGAGGTCGCTGGAAGATAACCTGAAACGGGCGTTGGTCATCAGCCAAGGCGGGGACGCAGACGCCGAGGATGCGAAAAATGCTGAGGAGCAGAAAGTAGCGCAGGAAGAGGAGGAAGAGGAGGACTGGGATATCCCGGAGGAGATCGAAGAGGTCATCGAGGCTTTGCTGACCGCTCTGCGCGATAAGGACACCGTGGTGCGCTGGTCCGCGGCTAAGGGTCTGGGAAGGGTCACCG
>Ga0257106_1000080_pt1 | contig 56907 bp, 36 predicted proteins | sample LP_taG_3_FD_190177 | JGI IMG/M metagenome (GOLD analysis project Ga0257106, IMG submission 190177) | Marine microbial communities from Northeast Subartic Pacific Ocean, Canada - LP_J_2011_P26_10m | ecosystem: Environmental > Aquatic > Marine > Oceanic | place: Canada: Northeast Subartic Pacific...
GACGAGCCTGGAGATCCCGGTCGGGCTGACGAAAGTCACGGTGAACTCGTGCGACGCCGCGCAGTGGATCAACATCGAAGCCGAGGTTGAGTTTCCCGAGGACGAGGGCATCACGCAGGTTGAAAACTTTGGCATCCGGTACCAACGCGACGGGACGACTCTGTACGGTTTAAAACTGGAAGCCGTGATGGAGGCGATCCTCAACGACATCTCACTCGATAACCTCGCGCGCGTCATGACCGACATACACATCGACAGCAGCAAGGTGACCGAGTCGCTCTGCTCGCACCACCAAGGGAAGCTCCTCGAGATGGTCTTCAACGGCAACGAGATGAACCGCAACAAAGTCAACGTCTTCATAGCCGAGAAGATCACGCCGAAGCTTCGGGCGCTTCGGTACCTCGACGGCGGCGCGCTGGAAGCGGAGCTCAAGCAGATCATCGGTGACACGCAGCACGCCTTTGACATCACCGAGAACGACGTCGTCATCTTCGGAGAAGCGGGCGTCTTATTCGCGGGCCCCGAGTGCATTCGACACGAGACTCTGTTACTGGCGTACCTCGCGCTGAAATCGCGCGAGGATTTCGTCACCAACTTCTTCAACCGCCTGTTCATCATCGCGGAGGAGATGACCAAGCAGCAGGCGCTCATCAACAACTACTTCGAGGACCCGTCGCACGTGCAGACCATCCGGCACGAGCTCTCGCGCATAAACGAGGATTGCATCATGCTCGAGGAGGTGATGAGGAACCTGCAGGGATCCGTCGAGAAGGACGCGCTGCCCGAGGAGCACATGCCCAAGACGAAGGGCGGCAAGCGCCTCTATCACATCCTCCAGATACCCAAGATGCAGGAGTCCTTGCGTCAGCGCGTGCAGGACTGCGAGAAGCAGGTGGGCGCGACCCGGGCCGAGATTGAGTTTCTCACCGAGCAAATCTCAATCGTCATGGCGTCCATTCGAACGCAGGTGAACAAGGAGACGAAAGAGCTGTACCACTCCGCGGCTGAGCAGATGAAGCTGAACGACTCGACCGCGTCCCGCGACGTGATGCAGGTGCTCATCACCGGCTCGTTGGCCTTCGCCGCGCTGGACAGGACCGTCGGCGAGTGGTCCGTGGTGTGGGACGGTTGGATGAAGTTCGCGGTGACGTACCCGCTGATCATCAACGACCCGGCGGCTATTTGGTTTTGGATCTCCATGCTGGTGTGGGCGGTCATCGCGGCGTTCGTGCTGTACTGGATGAAATTCACGCGGTCGCAGGAGAGCGGCATCATACACCACATCGCGAGGCTGGACATGAAGGTGAACGTCCCGAAGCTCTTCGAGTACGTCCGGAAGAGGGGGCTCTTCCAAGAGGACATCGTCGCCGATCCCGACTCGCAAAAGTGCATGACTGACTTCAAGTACGTGGACAACAACAAGACGCTCTGGGAACACTACACACCCACAATCACCCTCACCGTGGATGTCCGCAACGGCGTGTTGTACCACGCGAACATCGCCATCACCAAGCCGCAGTTCGCCGCCGCGAAGCTCTTCCCGCGGGAGCTGCAGTCGAGGCTCGTGTCGGATTTCGAGCGATGGGACGTCGTCGAGAAAGCTGCCGTGGGACGCGCCGCCATCATGGAGTCCGATCGGTCCATCACGCTGATGGCGAACCAGCCCCCGCACGGCCACGACCGCGAGGTTCGCATCGAGGAGCGCACGTTCGGTCACCTCAAGGAGCAGCTCGCGCTCAAGTTTTGTTACAAGGTTGAAAACTTGTTATCGGTGACGACGACGCGGGAGATTCGGAACCAAGTCGTGGAGGACTACGTTGACGACGACCAGCAGGTGGTGATGCTGCGCGAGTACCAGCGGATATTCGTGCAGTTCAAGGGGCGGCCGGATCCCGGCATGAGCGCGTTCGCGGCGAGGCTCAAGAACGTACAAAAGGCTCAGAAGGCTGGCGTCAAGGTTGGGTTGAAGGAGACCAAGAACAAGGGCGTCGCGAAGCACAAAAAGTACGGCGAGACCAGGGACGAGGAGGACTTTCTCTACGGCGACGCCGCCGCGGAATAGAGAGAAGAAGAAGACGTAGTGGTGTGATGTATACTCGAGATGTATACTCAGATGATCCCTAACTATCGTAAACCCCCTTCGGCGCTCGAAGGTCTCCCTCGATCCACTCGAGTATCGGGTCGACGTCGATTGGATTTTTTATCAGTCCGAACGGGTCGTCCTCGTCGTGGGTGCCGTCCGGTCCCTCGTCCTCGTCCCCGTCTGTCTGCATCCACGCGTCGAGTGGGAGAAGGTCACCGCCGTCGCCGCCGATCCACAGCCGCACGGATTCGTCCCCCGCGGGTTCCCAAGCCGCGTCCTGACATCCCCGAAGCACCTCCCCGGTGTTGACATCCTCCATGAGGCACGAGTCGCACCGGCCCTCCAGGCAGAACTGAGCGGTTTCGTCCGGGTCCACCGCGCCGCATCGCATCGCCGCGCTCAGGAGGTTATCGCCCACTCGCGCCTCGCACTGAACCTCGCAAACGTCGTCCTCGTTCGAGCCACCGCCGTCGGGGTTGGTGGGGAGCACGAAGGTGATTTTGACGACGCGGTTTTCGCTCGCCGGGGTTTGGCCGTTTTCGTCGCCCGATGCGCGCGGTACGCGGTATGCGTGTGCATCGCGACGCCAGGGGCGGAGATGCGCGCGAGAACGCGCCGACGCAATCGTCGGCGGCGCGAGGACGGCGCCGATGAGCATGCTGGCCTCGCGGTTGAAGTGTGGTGGGTGAAAGCGCCACCAAAAAGCACATTTTGCAGACGCGCCACGCGCCAACCATCTGCCCGGGCCCTATCCATCATCAGCCTATCCCGATCGGCCAGTCACACCCACGTCACACCCACGACCAAGTAGACGATGTCCGCCACCGCATTCACCGTCTCCGCCTCCCAGTTCACCGGCGCTAAGCAGCGCCGGGCGCTCAACGCCCGTAAGGCGACCGCGTCCTCCTCCTCCCGCCGCGCGGTCACCATGACCGTCGCGGCTGGCCCGAAGAAGATTGTGATCGCCGGCGCCCCCGCCTCGGGCAAGGGCACCCAGTGCGAGCTCATCGTCGAGAAGTACGGCCTCGAGCACATCTCCGCGGGCGATCTCCTCCGCGCGGCGGTCGCGGCGGGCACCGACCTCGGCAAGCGCGCCAAGGAGTTCATGGACCGCGGAGACCTCGTCCCCGACGAGGTGGTGGTCGGCATGGTCGTCGAGGCGCTCGACACCGACAAGGCCAAATCCGCCGGCTGGCTCCTCGACGGCTACCCGAGGTCCGCGTCGCAGGCGGACGCCATCACCGCGGAAGGCATCGTCCCGGACTCCGTCATCCTCCTCGACGTCCCGGACAGCGCCATCGTCGAGCGCGTCGTCGGTCGCAGGATGGACCCGGAGACTGGTAAGATTTACCACCTCACGTTCAACCCGCCCCCGGCGGACGTCGCCGAACGGTGCACGCAGCGCAGCGACGACACGGAGGAGAAGTGCATGAACAGGCTCAAGGTGCACCACTCCAACGTGGAGGCGGTCGTGGGCAAGTACGAGGGTAAGATCAACGAGATCGACGGCAACAGGGCCAAGACGGATGTCTTCTCCGACATCTGCGGCGTCATCGACGAGATGTAAGACTCGGTCACACCGGGTCACGAGCAGATCGATGCATTATTAAAACGAGTACAAGTACCTCCAAGGCGTACGAGAACAGGGAAGGAAGCGCGGGAGGCTCCGATACGATTATGTGTTATGAATTTACATGGGATTATTAATACGCACCTTCGAAGGTACCTTCCTTCGCCGGCTGCCTCACGCGCCGAGCGCCGGAGCCGCGAGCCGAGCCGCGGGCTTCGGCGACGTCAGCACCGCCGTGCCCGCCCGCGCGAAGTCGGCACCCTTGCGTATAGACCCCCCGAGCTCCGACTTCATCGCCTGAAGCCCTTTCTTCTCCGCGTCGCTGAGCTTACCCAACCCGACGACCTTCTCGACGCCCGAACGGCCCAGCTTGACCTTACTGGCGAAAAAAGGGAGCCCCGGCACGAGCGTGGACTCCACGAACGCGTGCTCGACGACGTTCCGCTCCCCGGCCATCCCGCGGAGCACCGCGTGCGCAAACTCGGCGGCCGCGGCGGCCATGGACAGCGTCGCGGATCCCGCGCCCGCCTTGGCCTCGACAACCTCGGTTCCGCCGTTCTGAATCCGATCCGTCAGCGCCGCGCACTCGCCTGCACTGAACCCGCCTTTTGGGAACGGTTTGCACTGCGACAGGAGCGGGAGGATGGTTATACCCGCGTGGCCGCCAACGACCGGGACGTCGATCGAGGTCGGGTCCAACGCCTTGGCGTCCGACACGAACGTCCTCGCTCGCATCACGTCGAGGTGCGTGACCCCCATGAGCTTCTTCGGGTCGTACACCCCCGCGGCTCTGAGCACTTCCGCCGCGATCGGGACCGTGGAGTTGACGGGGTTGGATATCACGTTGAGGATGGCGTCCGGGCAGTGTTTGGCGCAGTTTGACACGAGGTCGCGGACGATGCCCGCGTTGATCTTGAAAAGGTCGTCGCGGGTCATGCCGGGCTTGCGTGGTACGCCCGCGGGGATGACCACGAGGTCGCATCCCGAGAGGGCGTGCGGGAGCTGGTCGGGGCCGTGGAACCCGCGTGTTCTGGCGCGGGAGTTGACGTGCGAGACGTCGGCGGCGACCCCAGCGGCGAGGGGCACGACGTCGTAGAGGCGGAGTTCGTCCACGAGGGGGCATCGCTTGAGGAGGAGGCTGAGGGGCTGGCCGATGCCGCCCGCGGCGCCGAGGACCGCGACGGTGAAACCGGGCGGCCTGTGCGCCGCAGTCGGCGTGCGGTGGATCGCGCCGAGGTGCGCCGCGAGCGTCGCCACGCGTCGATTCGCGGAGCTATCCATTTTTGCGCTTTTTCCCGAGATTCGGGGGGGAAGTCCGGGTGTCGCGCGGGGAGTGCGACGGCGGTTAGACGCGGCTGGAACCGACGGGGCGGCTCGAGGGAGTCGCGGGGAGATGGAAGGTGTCGTGAAGACGAGAACCCTAGCGCGCGCTCGACTGTGTGAACGCCGCCCTTCTTCGGATGTAGGTTTACCCTGTTTTTGGGGCGTTAACAACGAGGCCGGCAGTGTGACACCCGGGAGTGCGGGACAGGACCGCCGACCCAGCCTGCCTGTTCAAGCTCCCTGTTCAAAACTACGGACGGCAGCTCGGTCGAGGGCACAGTCCCGTGCGTATCGAGCGACACCCCGACGGCGACACCATGCAGCGTCCCGGCAGTGCGATGTCACGAGGTGAGACACCCGCACGACCCCGCGTCTCCCCGTCGCGCGCCGAGGAAGACGACGACGTCGCCCCGACGCTTCGACCCAACGTTTGGAAATTACAAGCATCATCGCCGCGTGGGCACCCCCGCTGACCTTCCCGTTCCCCCTTCCCCGTTCATCACGAACCAGGCGGCATGTCCGTCCCGAGCGGCGTCCCCGGGATGGGCGCGCCGCCCCGCCCCGGAAGCGCCGCGGGCAGGGCACCCGGCGGTTTGGGCCTCGGCGGTCGACCCATGACCGGCCTCGGAGGCGCCCCGCCGTTGACCTCCGCCCACGGGGCGGCGACCGGCGGCTCCGCGTACCGACCGTCCACCGGCCTCCCCGGCGCCGACGCCGCTCGCCCGATGACGATGGCATCCGGCGGCCCCGGCGGCGGCAGGCTCGGCACCGCCGCCGCCGGCCGCCAGGTCCGCGACAAGTCCTACCACCTCAACGAGATCCGCAAAAAGAACAGGGCGGTGCAGCTCGAGATCGAGCGCCTCGACGCCGAGGCACACGAGCGCAGGCTCGGAACCTCACAGTTCGACGCCATCGAGCGCAAATACGACTCCCTACGCGCGGACGTCGCGGCGCTCCAGGGCCGGCTCGCGGATCAGAACGTCGTGCTGGATGTCTGCATGAACGCGGTGGATGGCGACGCGCAGATCGAACAACTCCGCGCTCAACGCGCCGCGCTCGCGGCGAGGAACGCGGAGGAACGCCGCGCCTTGGACGACGCGTTCGAGCGACGCGTCACCCTTGAGAGCGGCCTGAAGGAGGCGGAGGCGCAGCTCGAGCGGCTGCAGATGGACATGCGGCGACGCGTCGACGAACTCCCGAGCGCCAAACGACGCGAATACGAATCGCTCGAAGCTGAAAACGAACGACTCGCCGCGAAGGAAAAGTCGGTCGAGGCGGACATCGAGCGCGCCACCGCCGAGCTGCAGACGACGGAACGTGCACTATGCGGTGACCAGGTCAAGCAACGCGCGCTCGCGCTGCGCGATAAGCTTCGCGATTTGACCGAAACACGATCGAGGCTTCGGGAGGAGAAAGAGGCGACGTCGCTCCCCCCCGAGACGCAACGCGAGCGGCTCAAGGAAAAGATCCGTACGCACAAGGAGGAGACGGCGCGCGCGGAGGCGGAGATCGTGGAGTTGCAGCGCGCTATCCACGCGGGGGAGTCAAAGCTCGCGGGTGCCAGGAATGACCTCACCGAACGCGACGGCGGCGCCTCCGTGGACGCCATGGACCGCGCGGACAAGTTGGAAAAGTTGCTCAAGCAGGAGCGCGAGCTGACGGAGTACATCGAAAACTTCGAGCCGTCCAGGGCGAGGGCGTTGAACGACGCGGACGCCAAGCGCGTCGCCATCGTCGCCGCCATGGAGCGCACCGCGCGGCACCTCTCGCTCAAGGGGAACCTCCCCAACCAGACCCGATTTAAGGAACTCGAGCAGGAGCTCGCGTACAAGCAGACGCAGGTTGCCAACGCGGAGCACACGAACGAGCGCCTCGCGGGCGAGCGCGCGCAGCGGCAGCAAGAGCTGGACAAGATCGATGAGCTCGAGGATAAGATCGCGGCTGAGCTCGAGGGCTTGCGGGGGAAGATGAAGTCCATGGAGGATGAATCACATCGGTTCGGGGATTTAACCCGTCTCGCGTCTGAGGCTGACGAGACGAAGGCTCGGCTGGAGCGCGAGCTGACGAGCTTTCGCGGACGGAAGGATGCGCTTCGGTCCATCGTGAACAAGCGATCGCTGGCGCACGAGCGGAGGCGAAGGGAGACGCAGGGTACGGATGCGTATAAGAGCCTGGAGCGCATGGAGGTTAAGATTCGCACCGCGGAGGCTGGCATTCACACGTCGAGGGAGTACATCAACGCCAAAGAGGCGGAGACGGACTACGGCGCGTTGACGAGGAACCTCGACGAGGTGTGGGAGACGCTCAACGCGGAGCTGCAGAAGCGGGCGATGTACACGTGAGATGAGTAGGTCGCGGCTGAATGTAAAAAGTACAAGTAGTCTATTTACGCCCCACCTCCTCCGATCTAGCGTTTGATGTATTACTTTAGCGAACAGCGCGGCACTCCTTGCATCGATAGCGCTCACGACCGTGCTCGCAGATTGATGCCCCACCGCACTCCTTGCACTGAGAGCGCCGACGACCATGTTCGCAGATTTGTGCCCCACCGCACTCCTTGCTTCTGGAGCGCTGACGACCGTGCTCGCATATTCCAGACCCACTGCACTCCTTGCATCGATGGCGCGCACGGCCGTGCTCGCAGATGGATGACCCGCCGCACTCCTTGCATATAGAGCGCTGACGACCGTGCTCGCAGATTGATCCCCCACCGCACTCCTTGCACTTAGAGCGCACACGACCGTGCTCGCAGATTCCTGCACCACCGCACTCCTTGCACTGAGAGCGCTGACGACCGTGCTCGCAGATTGCACCCCCACCGCACTCCTTACACTTATAGCGCTCACGACCGTGCTTGCAGATTGATGCACCACCGCACTCCTTGCATCTGGAGCGCCAACGACCGTGCGGACAAGCGCTGCACACCTTGCACCTCGAGCGGTGCTTCACCCCGTGCTCGCACGGGCCGTAGTGCCTCGGGGCTATCTGCCGCTTCGTGCCCTTCTTCGTCAGCAACTCCTCCTCCGGTACCTCAGCCTTTGTGGGAGGGGCCCTCTTCCGCTTCGTGCCCTTCGTCGTCGACTCTTCTCTCCGCTTCTCGTCGACATTGGCACCGTCGATATCCGGAACTGGAATCGTCACCCTCGGACGCCACACCGTCGTCGTCATCCTTCCTTCGCGCCCCCACAAAGTGCCGTCGATCAGAAAACTTACAACGTCTATCCGAAAACTGGCATCGGTCCCCACCCACAGAGCCCTGCGCTTTCACAGGCGACTGGGGTCGCAGGGTTCACCCGCGATTCGAGTTCCACGACCGGCGCAGCCGTCCAGGACCGTCGCTCGTCGCCCGTCGATCCCCCGCGGGCGGTCCTCGCATCCCGGTCCACCTTCCCCAAACGTCCCCTCGTCGGTTCCGAGGTTCGAACATGAACTGCGAGGTGTTCTCGCTCGCGCCCCTTCGCTGCGAGGCGTTCCAGGCCAAGGAGACCCTGCGGGCCGTCCTTCACACCGTTCTCTTCTCCCGAACCCTCGGCGTCGTCCGCGCGCGCGACGTCGACAGCGAACTCTTCGACCTCACGTACACAACCTGCGGAGATCCATCGGTGGAGTCGCACGTCGAGGAACGACTCGACGCCCTCGTGCGATGGCTCGCCAAACAAGACCGCGGCAAGGACACACACGCGCAGGTCTGCCTCAGCTTCTACGAGACCAAGGACAAGAAGACGGGCGGGTGGTTCGGCGGCGGCGACGAGCGCGTGTACTGGGAGCAGTGGAGAATCCCGCTCGAAGTCGTCGGAGGCGACGAGGCGCTCATGGAGATGGTGGACAGGGAAGCCAATTCAGCGCAGCTCCAGCACACAATCGTCGCCGCGATACAGCACGTCATCGGCTTAGTCAACGAGCGCAAGGATCACATACCGCCGGTGGTGTCATCCGAGGTGGTGTCCTTCCCGTACGAGATCTCGCTGCCGGGAGAGAGCGAGGGTGCCCTCTTCGGGTCGCTGAAACGGATGATGCTCCACGCCACCCCCCCATCGCTGGTGTGAGGTTCCATCATCAGACTACTCCGTGTACCACACGACCACGATGTACCACGATGTACCACGATGTACCACGATGTACTACTCTCAACACATTCTTTCAATGCTAATTAAGATCACGGCGACCCGCGCGACCACCACCGCCGCCTCTTGGTCTCCTTCGTATTTGGCGTTTGGACTTCGAAGACGTCTGGGCCGTGAACCTCGCCGCCCCTCGCGCCCTCCGCGCGCCGCCGTCGCCGATACTCCTCCCGCACCCGCGCCGCCTCCTCCTCGCTGAGCCTACCGTCCAACACGCTCTGGACGCGCATCTGGAAGTTGATCTCGTTCGTCTCTAGTTCCGCGTCGGAGAGCCGTCGCACCGGGAACCATCTCGGGGTCACCCAATCGCCGGTGACTTCGCCCGTGGATGGGTCCACCACCGCGCGGAAGCCCATCGCGCGCCACAACGAGCCAGCCTCGGATCCCCCTTTGTCGGCGTCCCAGAGGTAGTGGATGCCGCCGGCGACGCCGCCGCAGAGCGCGGCGCCCGCGGCGGAGTACCTCGGTCCTCGCTGCATGACCGCGAGCTGCGATCCAACCAGCGCTCCCGCGGTGGCTGAGTTGATCCAGTCGTCCTCCTGTCGCACCAGTTTGGTGAGCTCTTTCGCGGAGAGGAACGCGACGCCGGCGATGGTGACGTTACCGGCGATCGCGGCGATGTTGTGGGTGAAGTCGAGGCTCTCGTGGTACACGCAGTACGCCGCGCCCCCCGCGAGGCCCGCGCCGAAGGACAAAAGCGTGCCCTCCGCGATGCGAGTCTCCCACCCGGGGTTGCGGAGGGGACCGGCGGCGCGCGGCGGCGACTCCGCGGGGGAGAAGGCTCCCCTGAGCGCGAAGGGGGTCCCGGGGAACGACGTGGACGGAGGGGACCCGGCCGCCCTTGAGGACGTCCCCTCAGCGCTCCTCATCGTATTGGCATATTCATAACAGAAAAAAGGCATATCCCTCAAGGATATTATCTGAGCGGTGACCACAGTCGAAGGCGCGATCCATCCACGTCGCCTCAAGGACCAAACACCCGGTCATGGCAGTCATGCTAGCCACCAGCGTTCGACCCCGCGTGGCGGCGACGGCCTCGCGCCCTCGGGGCGTCAAAACACGATGCGCCGCGAGCCCTAAACCCCGCGCTGCGATCGCGCGCGAAAACCGCTTCGGCGTCACCCGACCCGAGGGATCTATCTTCAAGCCGCGCGTCGGCATCGTGCCCGCGTCCGTCCCCGCGCGCGTATCCGCGACCACCGCGGACGACGACGCGTTATCGAAGACCACCGCCGCCGCCGCCCGCGAGCGGAAGCGCATCTGCGTCTTCGTCGAGCCCTCCCCGTTCTCGCACGTCTCCGGCATGAAGAACCGCTTCCTCCGGCTCATCGAGAACCTCGTCGAACTCGGCGACGACGTCGTCGTGGTGACCCCCGACAGGAACCCCCCGGAGACGTACGCGGGCGCGGAGGTCATCGGCGTCCACGGCTTCAACCTCCCTTTCTACCCCGTCCCAACCCTCCTCTTCTCCTACGCCAAGGATCCGAGGGTGACGAAGATGTTCAAGGAAAACCCGCCCGACCTCATCCACTGCTCGTCCCCGGGCGCGCTCATCTGGACCGCCGTGGGTCTGAGCGAGACGTACAACATCCCGCTGGTGCAGTCGTACCACACGCACATACCGCACTACATCCCGCGGTACACATGGAGCGGGCTCGTTAAACCCATGTGGGACTTCATCCGATTCTGGACCAACAAAGCAGACGCCACCATGGTCACGTCGTCCATCCTTCAAGACGAACTCGACGACCAGGGTTGCCCGCGCCTGATGGTGTGGCAAAAAGGCGTGGACACCGTGCAGTTCAACAAAATGTACAGAAGTGACGCGATGCACGAACGGCTGTGCGGGGGACGCGACGGCAAGGTCATCGGGTGCGTCGGGCGCCTCGGCGCGGAGAAGAACCTCGCGGATCTTAAAGACATCTTAGAGATGTGCCCGCCGGGGACGAACCTCGCGCTCATCGGCGACGGACCTGCACGTCCCAAGCTCGAGAAACACTTCGAGGGTACCAACACCACGTTCATGGGGATGATGACCGGCGATGACCTCGCCGCGGCGTACGCTTCACTCGACGTTTTCGTGATGCCTTCGGTGCGTTTTTTTTTTTTTTTTTTTTCCGTTATTTCCGCGATTAGACTGACGACTTGTTTTGTTTATAGGAGTCGGAGACACTCGGGTTCGTGGTGATGGAGGCGATGGCGAGTGGGGTGCCCGTGGTGGCGGTCCGCGCGGGTGGCCTCCAGGACATCCTCACCGACCCGGCGGTCACCGCGACAAAGAGCGGCGAGCTTTACGAGTCTGGCGATTTTGAAACAGCGGCGGCGATGACGACGAAGCTGCTGACGGATGAGAAGGAGTGGGCGCGTCAGGCGGCTGGCCTGAACGAGGCGGTGCGTGAGTGGTCGTGGATGGCGTCCAACACCAAGCTGCGCGATACCCAGTACGCTCGCGCGTTCAAGCGACACAAACGGAACCAGGCCATCAAGGTTCCCATCGAGCTCGTTGACTCCCGGCGCGCTCGAGCGTGGATCGCCACCGAGGTGATGGGATACCAGTGGTACCTCCAAGCCGCCGCGGTCATCTTCGCCTTTGGCGTCTTCGTGGCGGCCAGGTCCGTCGTCGCCTCGGGCGCGCTCGGGGTTGCCGGCGGCTCGGGGTGGACGATGATCGGCGCGATTCAGAGTTTAGTCGACATCTCCGGCCCGCTTGGACCCGCGATGATGGCCTCATGCGTCGCCGTCGCGTCCCTGGTTCCCTTCGTTCCCACGCAGCCGCTCTTCGCGCTCGCGGGGTTGATGTTCGGCGCGTGGGAAGGCGCGGTCGTTTCCCTCGTCGGCGCGCTCGAGGCGGCCGCCGTTGCATTCGCGGTGACCCGCATCAGCGGCGCGGACAAGACGGCGAGCGCGCTGGCGAACGGCGCGGGGTTCGGCGCGCCCGCCAGGCGGTGGGTCCGCGACCAGCTGAGACGCGTCGATACGCACATCAACGACTCAACGACGCTCGGTCAGTTTGTCAAGCTGACGCTGTACAGGCTCGTGCCGCACGCGCCGTTCACGGTGGCGAATTACCTCCTCGGTTTGACCAAGGTGCCCACGAAGGTTTTTCTCGCGAGTACGTTCATCGGGACGGCGCCGTGGGCGGCGTTCTACGCGTTGGTTGGCGCCGCGGGTAACGCGTACGTGAGGGGCGGAGCGAGTGCAATGAAGGACGGCGTCGTGGGTAGCGGGTTCGACGTTCCCCTCGTGCTGGCCGTCTTCGGTATCACGATGTGGCCGGTGATTAAGAATTTCCTCGAAAAGAAGGCTGTCGCGCCGGCGACTGCGTAGAGGAAGGTAGACGGGGGGTTGTCACCGTAAGTAGCTCGATCGCACCCTTTCAATTGAAGATGTCATCTCATATGTATATTAAAGTGTTAAATATCCGCGTCTTTCTCATGATCGTTCGATATGTAAGTGTTGTTTTATCACCTGTGCAGCACGCGCTGCCGGCCATCCCGCCTGTATTTCAGGCTCTCTTGGAGGTAATTTACTTTGGCAGATCGGACTTGGGCGTGTTCTTCGTCCTCTTCCTGCACTTCTTGCTCTTCTTCTTCAGCGGCTTGACGTTCTGCTTGTACCTACCGCCCATGTTACCGGCGGTGCCCTTCGTGGATCCATACTGGCACACGTCGAGTCCCTTGTACGTGGCGCAGCCCACGTGCGTGGCGTCTTTCCAGATCACCTGCGTGTAGTGCCCAGTGGTCTTGACGGAACAGCCCCTCCACGGCTCCTGCACGGTGCCGTATTGCTTGACCTTTGGGGTGCCCCATGCGGTAAACTGCGGGGGGAACACGCCGCGTGGGACGGCTTTGTTCCCCGTCTGCGTCGCGCGGCCCGTCATGGGCCCGGGGCCGTTGCCGGGGGCGTACTTGATTTCGTCGTACCAAGCCTTGGTGCACTTGGCAGGGCCTTGCGGCCGCGGGGAGCCCCAGCAGAGGTTCTCGCCCGCGTAGGAAAACTTCTTGATGACCTTATCCATCTTGTATTCCTTCTTGAGGGTCTTACCGGATCGAGCGTCCTGCGTCGAGTGCTTCATCTGCGCTCCGGCCTCGATGCCCCAGTCCATGGAGTGCTTGGCGAGGTTGTTGTTCCACTTGAGCATGGGGACGCCGTGCATGCAGCGGAAGGTGTTGTGCGCCTCGAGCCAGGCCTTCGCGGCCTTCTTCTTGGTGTACCTAACCTTGGCGGGCTTCTTGGTCTTCTTGGTCTTCTTGGTCTTCTTGCCCTTGCCCTTTTTGCCCTTGGTCGCCTTGCAGCTGCGATCGGTCTCCTTCTTGTCGCAGTTGTTGACGGCGCACATCCCGATATTGCCGGACACCGTGAAGCACGCGGTACGTCCCCACCCGCCGATATCGCGGCAGTAGTTGTTGTCCAAGTCGATGCCCTTGGCCGCGAAATGCTTCACGTAGTTCTGGGGCCAGTCCTTGCACTTTCCGTGCATGCACGACTCGGTGGAGCACCCGGTGTACTCGGTGCTCGCGCACGTCTGGCGGCCGTAGTACTTCCCGAGCGACCCTGTGATCAGATCTCGGGCCTCGTCCGTATCTTCGTCGTCGAGTTCGCCGTCGAGTTCGTCGTCGTCTTCAACCTCCTCGGAGGGATCGATGAACGGCTGCATGGGTCCTTGGGAGGAGTCCTCGCCGTCGTCCTCGTCATCCTCCCACTCAGCGAGCGCGTCCGCGGTGAACGTCTCGGCTTCCTCCGCGCACGTGGTCACCACGCCGCCTTCCTCGTCCATAACCCGCGGGTGGACGTCCGTGGACGTCACCTCGAGCGCGCCGAGGTGTTCAACATCGAGGTCGATCAGCGCCTGCCTCGCGGCTTCCGCCGACGGCAAATCGGAAAACTCAACCGTGAACGCGACGGACGTCTGTCCGTTGGTGGCTTCCTCGGAGACGGACCTGAATGGGGAGAAGTAGGCGCGCATGGGCATCGCGGGGGTGAGGTACTCCACCTGTTCGTTGGTCGTGGACCAGTCCGGGGCCAACGGGTCTTTCGTGTCCATTCGGGCGAATCGGTCGAGGACGGAATCGCCGTGCACGAAACCAATCTCGATTGATGATTCCGACGCTTCGCCGGGGAGGACGCGAGTGATTCGCTCCGCGAGGGCGTCGCGGACGGTTTGGTCGACGTCCGCGCGGTCGGCCTTGAGCATGACGCTGCCTGAGGCGAAGTATCTGGCATCATCGATGTCCGCCCAGAGGGAGGAGTCATCCGAGTCGTCGTCCTCGGCGTCGTCCTCCGGTGTCGCCCAGTGGTCTTGGTCGAGGAGCTCCTGGTTGCCGGTGTCGCTCGAGGATAACTGGAAAGGAACGCCCTCGGTAGGGACGCCGTTGACCTGGACGCCGTCGGTGGCACCGCTCTTGAGGTAGGCGTAGGTGCCGACGCAGCCGGCGAGCGCGAGGCACGCAGCTCCCGAGGCCACCATCGCCCACCTGGAGCGGGTGTTGGTGGTGTCGCTGCTGCCTCTCTTGTGCGTCAGGGGCGTGGCCTCGCCGGTCTTCGACGCGTCCATCGACGCGTACATCGTTTTTGGCAACTGGGTTTCACGGGGATGGGTGGGGTCGAGGTCAGCGATGTGGGCGGACGGCGGCGCCCGAGAGCTGTCCTGCGGGCTAAACTGAATCTAAGATTCTAGACGACATCAATGTCGAATGTCGCTTGGATCCGGGCGGTCGGGTTCGCGAGACATGTCGGATCGCACGGCGGGTTCGTCGCCACCCGTGCAAAGGGGGCGGCGTACCTTAGGAAGCGGCCGGGACAATATCGAGCACGTGCGATGCGTGGCGCGCGCGCGAGATCTGTGGCAAAACCCAGTTGCGCCCGATGGGCTGTACTGCGGGCTAAACTGAAAACAGACGACAGTTTTTTCAGTTTTTTCAGTTATCACGTCAGACCGGCGGTCGGTAACTCGGAAATCAAGGTTCCCGCGCTTTGACTTTGTCAGCTTTGTGTCGTCTGAAATGCTGATTATGAAATGTTACAGATTTTGTCGACTAACAGTCACATGTCGTATTTATGGTTAACATTGTGTATTTGGATTTCTTTTTAAAAAAACGCTTCTGACTGACTAGTAGGTGGGATACAGATGCGAGCTGGGCCGAAGCCTCTGTTGCGTCACCGCCTTGCTCTTCGCCTGCGTCGCCCGTCGACCGGACTCCTCCCCAGGTATCCTCAGCGTCGGTAACTTCGCCCGGAGACAACGCATCTTATCGCTCATCGGCGCCACGACCCGCGGCGGCGAGTGCACCCACAGCTTCACAGGCGCAACTGTCGGAGGCGTCGGCGGAGTGGTAGCCCGCGACGAACCGCCCGAGACTGATCGCCCGTACGTCGTCCCGTTCGTTGGAACTGCCGTGTATGTATCCACGCGTCTGCGTAGGCCGTGCGTGGGGTCCCACACGAAGTGTTTCGTGACGACGACGGGATCCGACGCGGATGAAGCCGCCTGCGTCGACGCGATGGTCGGTTTTAAATACGCGTAAGAAGTCGACGATGACTTGCGCGGCGCTCCGGTTGCCGACGTTCTCGACACCGGAACCGGTTCGATGGATGCGCGGTGTTTGTTGCTCGATGACGTCGCGCCTCGACTTTGCGTCCTGCTGAACGGCACGCGGTCGATCGTCGTCCGCGTCGCCACCCTCGAGGAGGAAGAAGAGGAGGAGGTCCCAGCTTTGTAGTTTGAGAGCCTCGGCTGTCTCGGCGGTTTCTCCCGCTCCTCGCCAACCCATCCGGTGTCCCCTGGCCGGTTGAGCCGCGCGCGGCCGTATCCCTCGACGACCGCGCCGCCCGAGCGTGCATCGCGCGATTCGAGGTAGGCGTCCGCGCGACGCGCCCAGTCCGCGACGGCGTCGCCCGGATGTGTCGTCGCTTCGACCGACACGCCGCGGCGCGTTCCGTTTTGTTGACTTTTCCCATCGGGCGTCGCCATCTCGACGACCGCCTCGGACACCGCGCCCTCCTTCCCCGAATCCGTAGCCTCCATCGATACCGCGAGGCGCTCGAGTTTGGCGGTGAGCGCGGCGTCGAACTCCGCCTTGCTCTGGCGCCCGCCCGCGCCGCCCCGCCCGATCCTCCCGAGGCCGCCCGTGCGCGAGGACGACCTCCTCGGAAGCGGAGCCAACTGTTGACCGGTGACGACCTGCGGGTGAGGACGATCTCGAGCGGTCGGAACCACCGCGCCGTGACGCGACGGGGGATAGAGTTTCGGTCGATTCGCGTTGGCGGGGGTATCCGACGGGTCCACGGGGGCGCTGTGGCGGCAGCCCATGCTCGCTCGTTGGGTCATCTAAGTGTGGAGGTCGCGACCACAAATCGTGCGTTTCCAAAAGTTGCCGCCACCTGGATTTTTCCAACGAGTGGGGTCGACGACCGCTTTCAACGACCGCTTCCATCGAGTGGGGTCGACGACGACCGCTTATTTCCGCGGGTAAAGGTATTTCATCCCTTTGACCCATCTCTGTACCGTTCACGTCCCGCGCACTTTCCGGTGCAAGGCAAGGCAACCTTCCCACGTGTACGATGGCGACGTCGCTCTCGTCGCGCCAGCTCCTCGCGCCCGCGGGTTTGACCCGGCGGCGCGTCTCGCGCGGAGCCTCCCGACGCCGCGCGACCTCCGTGAAGGTGCGTCCCCACCGCAAAATATCCGTGGTCCCTCCGGCCCCGCGGGGGTTGTATAGATGAAGATGCGACGCCTCGCTCGCGCCCTTCGTACGTATCGCTCACCCCACTCGTTCCATCCACACTGTACAGGTACGGGCTAGATATGGCGACGCCCAGGACGGCGACAGCGAGGAGATGCACGTCCCCGAGGACGCCTTCAAGAACGAGTTGGGGCACAACATCTCCCCCGAGCGCAAAGCCGCGACGGCGCTGGGCAACCTGTTCACCATGGCCGCGACCAGGGTGATCCTCGACCAGTTCACCGGCACCAGGCACAGATCCCCGGTGTACTACAAGATGGTGCGTCGCCCGAACCGCCATGAGAGAACGCACATCCCGCGCGCGTGCCCGAGTCGCGCCGACCTGGGTCGCGTCGAACCGGACCCTTTCCCTGACCTTTTCGCTCTCCCCACTTTGCAAACCCCTCCTCCTCGCAGGTGGACTTCCTCAACGAGAACCCGCTCCGTAACGGCAACGAGTGGCTCGCCAAGCTCATGCGCGAGCCCGATAACGACCTACGCATCACCGCCATGCGCATCATCGAGACCAGGCGGGTGTTTGCGGAATCCGAGTTCAACTGGGACGTGGTCACCAGGGTGGCCAAAGAAGAGATTGACGACGACACGCTGGAGATGAACAAGCAGATGCTGATGCGTTCGCTGGGCGTGAGCGAGGACGGGAGCCCAGCGGGGGATGCTTCCGGGACAGGGACGAGGCGGGAGAGCGAGGCGAACAGCTCGTGGTGAGCGTGTGTCTCACGTGATGTGTATCTAGATGTGTACCACCAGTAGCCGTTTTCCACCACAAAAGTTTGGTTCAAGCCTCGAGCGCAGTCAACACCCGTTCGCGCGAATCGCTAGCCCGTAGCACTCTTGTAGGCGCGAGAACGCACCCCGCGATGACGCGCATCGGGTCGATCTTCGCGTTCGCGCTCGTGGCGCTGCTCGCGTCGCTCGCGCTCGTGGACGCCAGGCTGCCCCCCGTCGTCGCCACCGGCGGGGGCGTCGTCCAGGCGACCCCAGCGCCGAAGCCCGTGTACGTTCGATCGGAAGAGTCTTCTCTCGCGGGCGATTCCACGCCCCAGGATCTGAATGACCGCGCGGACCCGGCGACCCGCGCGCCCCTCGACGACGACGAGGGCGCGCCGACCCACGCGACGACGACGACGAAGACCGCGCCGGCAGCAGACGTCGTCGGACCGTTCACCCTCCGCGACGATCCGTCCACGCGCACCGAGCCCGCCCAGAAGCCGACGACGGCTGCGATCGGGAAGGAGCCCGAGCAGCAGCGGCAGCCCGAGCAGCCCGCCGGGTCCACCGGCGCCGCTTCCACCCGTCCCGACGTCAACGATGACAACACCGACGGCGTGGTGCGACAGCAGCCAGCCCAGGCGATGAACGACGCGGCGGACCCGCGCGAGACCCAAACGCGCGAGGTCGTCGACGAGGACGCGCCCGAGGAGAACCAAACCCGATCTCAGACTCAGACTCAGCCTCAACAGTCGAACCCCTCATCCGACGCCGAGGAAACGGACGAGGACGCCGCCGCGTCGTCGAACTCGAACGTCGCGGCGGAGAACATGACCGCGACGGCCGAACCGAAGTCGGAGCCCACGAGCGACGACGAAGGGTCCGCGATGAAGGCCCCCGACGGAGCGGACGCCGAGGTCACCGCGAATGTCACCGCCCAATCGCCGCAAACGCCCGCTGACACGAACGCCTCCGCCGAAGTCATCGACGCGGTCCAAGACGTTGTCACGCCGGTGCGATCCAACAACGCGTCCACCGCCGCCGCCACGAAGGACGACGACGGCGGCATCGACGTCGTCGTCGAGCCCCGCGGCGGCGGCGACGCGCCCGAGGCGGTTCGCTACTCCGACGAGCTCCTGGACGAAGATGACAAGAACGACGACGAACAGATGCAGACGGAGCAGCAGACCGAGCAGCAGCAGCAGCAGCAGCAGATCGAGCAGCAGCGGACTCCCATGACCGGTACGTCCGAAACCGAGGAAAAGAAGGCGAGCGTCGTGACGGAGAAGGCAGTCGCCGAGGAAAACGATGACAAATCGAATGACGACAAATCGACCGCCGACCCTTGGAACAAACCCGTCGCTGGGTCCTCCGCGCGAGCGTCCATCTCCCCCGACGCCGAACGCGCCGCGAAGGAGATGGCGCGGGCCATGGGCACGAGCGGTGCGGGCGAGGACCGCGTCAGCGACGAGCTCCGCGCGCGAATCGTCGAGGAGCACGGTTTGTCGCGGGTCTCGCCCGCGGGTTTCGAGACGGAGGCGGGTCAGTGCGGCCGAAGCGGTTCCGTCGCGCTGTTCACCCTGTGGGGCACCGCGCCCAAAGAGACGCGCGACGCCATCGTGTCCACGTTCGAGGGTGCCACCGAGGGTGCCGAGGGTGCCGAGGGTGCCGAGGGTGCGAACGTGGTTGACACGTGGCGCGGCGTATTCGGCAACTCGGTCAAGGTCCTGGGCGTGTACCGCTCCGCGTTCGGCGGCGACGACGACGCCGGCCGCCGCGGGTGCGTCGCCAACTTCTTCGTCAACTCCAAGATCGCCAGTGGCGGCTCCCCCGACGGTTCATCTTACGAAGACGGTTCATCATCCGAGGACCCAGCCGCGCTTCGAACGACTTTCTTAAACGAAGTTCTCCCTGCGGATGACGCTCGGGGCGACCACGACGCCACCGTCATCGCCCTCGCCGTCAACTGCGCCGCGTCTCACAGGCTCCGTCTGCTCTGGAAGCTGTACGGCGCGGTCGTGGACCGGTTCGGTCTGACGAAGAACGACGCGCATCTCTCCGCGGGGGACAAACAGGTGGACGCCGATGCCATGGCGTTGATCGGTAAGGGTGTTGACGACTTGGCCGCCATGCGCGGAAGCTCGGGCGCCGCGTGGGCTCGCGGCACCGCGGCCGAGCGCGGCGCGCGCGATGCGTGCCCGCGACTCAACGCGGGCGCTGGTTCCGCGTCGCCCGCGTCGCCGGCTTCGACCCAAGCGGAGGAGGAGGAGGATTCGATGGAGGCGGCGAAGAAAGATGAGACGAAGGCCGCGACGAAGGAGGAGCCCGCGGGTGCGTGGAAGTCGCAGTCGGAGATGGAGAGAGCCTTCGGCGCCGCCGCTGACGAGGTGGACCCTAACCCTAACCCTAACCCGGTGCGCGTGGAGAACGATCGCGACGTGGCGTACGACAGGGCCCGTGAGAAGGTCGAGGCCCGGATCGACGAGCGCGAGGAGAAGATCCTGCGTGACTTTGACGGGGCTCGGTATCTCCGTTAATTAACCCCAAATTCCTATGCGTATTTCACATTTTTTAATACCATTTATCACCAATCCGTAACCGATTGCCCATACGAGTACGTGCTGGTTTTCCGTCAACGAGAGTCATATTCACGTTTTTTTCTTGGAAATTGTCTGGACAATCCCATGAGCCCCGCGGCCGGCCACTCATCGTCCGCGCTTCGGGTTCGTATCGGCACTTCCCATGCCGACGCGCAGGAGCACCGCGGCCTCCACCACGCCCGGGTCCATCACCGGGCAGCTCAGCATGAACGACCCGTTCCTCCAGCTCCTGGGCGACGGTGGACCTTCCATGGACGCGGTTCAGTTCTCGCAGCGCGTGGGCCACCTCGTGGGCCCTGACCTCGGCTTGATGGCGCCGCCCGCGCAGGCGCAGGGCGCGTCCGGGCTGTCCAGGCAGCGCAGCCTCGGAGCGGGTGGGCGATCGTCGGGGCGCACCGCGCGCGCCGCCGCGTCCAACGCCAGCGGCGACACGTCCAACTCCGGCAAGCCCATGCAGGAGATTTGGCAGGGCATCAATGAAGGCTTTAAGCGCGAGCCGTCCGCGACGCAAGGTCAGGCCGCGTTCGGCACGCTCGCGTCTGGCCTCTCCGGCATCAACGCGCTCCTGCAGGACGGCGGCGCGACCCTCGGATCCGGCGCGTTCTTCAGAACCAACTCCATCATCTCGCAGGTGTCACTCGACAAGCTCATCTCCGACCACCCCGGGAAGACGACTAACGCGAAGGAGTGGGTGGAGCTGCTCGGGGCGTATAACCCACCGCCGATGCCGATGCTGGCGCGGAGCATCGCGGGGAGCCAGAAGGTGGCGCTGGAGAACGCGGCGCTCGAGGTCATGGCCGCGCCGCCACGAAGGACCAAGAGCAAGGAGAAGGCGACTGCGTCGACGAGAAAGGCAACCCCAGCCGCCGCCGCCGCGAAGAAAGCCCCGGCCGCTAAGGAGCCCACGAAGAAGCGGGGCCGCGCGGCGATCGAGGAACCCGACCGCCCCGTCATCAACCTACCCCCGAAGAAGAAGGGCAGGCGGCGCAAGGGCGAGGTTGACACCGAGACGGAGGAGGAGAAGGTGCTACGGGCCGAGGAGCGTCAGCGTAAAAACAGGGAGAGCGCCGCGAGGTCGCACCGGCGCAAGGCGCAGTTCGCGGAGGAGCTCGAGAAGAAGGCGTCGGCGCAGGATAAGAAGATCGCGGACCTGGAGAAGGAGAACGCCAAGTTGAAGAGGCAGCTGAGCGAAGCCAAAGAGAAACTCAAGAAGCACGGACTCGGGTCGCCGCAGGGCAGCCTGAAGCGGACCGCGTCCGCCAAGTCGTGAAAAGTAAACCCGTCGAGCGTGTAATCAAGTACGTGTGATCACAACTAGCTAGTGCTATTCTAATGTTCCCATGAGTCTCCACCGTGGCCTCTACTTTCAATTGTCTGCTTTTCACCCTGCGTCACCGAAGGATTGATTTAATTCAATCTCGGTCTCGTGAAACTTTTGGAGCCTCTTCGCCGCGTATCCCAGGTAGTCGAAGTCGATCGTGCTCCTCGTCGCCTGCATCACCGCCCACAAGCCCCACCACAGGTGCGACACCTGCGTCATCAGCCTCACCTCCATCTCCAACGAATCGATATCGACGTCGGAGTCACCAGCTAAAGAGTACGCCGCATAGAACCGAGCGCGGGTCTTCGCGTCCGGCAACAGCGACCAGTCGCACTCGAACCCGGCGTGTTCGATGAAGTGATTCGCGAGGTCGAACCCTCTTGGTCCAACGCACGCGTACTCGAAGTCTATCGTCCGCATCTCGCGCGGTGACTCTCCCGAGTCCGCACGCCAGTCTTTGTTCACCATGAAATTTCCGGATAGCGCGTCGTTGTGAAGGAGGACGTGCGGGGACGACACGCCGTGTCGTTCGCGGCACGTCTCCACCTGCGTCTCAAGCTCATCGAGGCTGATTCCTGAATGGACACCCACCAGTGCGTCTCGAGTCGCTCGCATGGCCTCCACGGTGGTTCCTCTGGCTTTAGCAAGCGCCGGATCAAAATCCCACTCGTTCGCCCACCGATGCCAATCACGGAGTACGCGGTACGTGGACTTGTACGCCGCCGCGATCTTATCGATCACCCTGGTTGTCCTCCCCTCCTCGAGACTGGCGACGTCGACGAGCCCGTGGAGCCGTCGCATGGCTCCCGCGACGGCCGCCGCGCCTCCCGGCGTCGGCATCTCCTCCGGCGTCATCGATCGAAGATTAACGAGCGCCTCCTCGACCCTCCCGTTGGCGAAAACGCCGAGGCACGTCGCACCGAAGCCGTGGGCGTTGAGCGCACGCACCGCGCGGTTCTCCGCGCCGCGGTCGAGGAACGCGTCGGTTCCGTTGCCGAACACTCGCACCACAACCGGCGAAGGCGATTTGTTTGATTTGTTTTCATCGGGTTGAGCAGACCCGGGTGGGTTCGACGTCGGGGTGGCCAGCGTCAGCTCGTTGGTGATGCCGCCGGTGATGGGTTCTATGGACACATCTTGGACGTGGGTCCACTCGGGGAGCAGTCGGCGGAGTAGGGACAGCACCGAGGACTTGAACTCGCCCGGTTCAGCGCCTGTGTGAGGGAGAACGAGGGGATGAGTGAGTACCGTCAGGGCGATGGGGTGTCTTGATCCTCGTTGGGAGCAGAGGCAGGAGATGCGTGTCGTTTCTCACCGGCGTCGAGATCGATATCGACGTGGCGAACATCGTCTTCGTCCATGGCGGGACCGAGCTCCGGCCTCGCCCGGTCGCGCGTGCTCGCTTTGCAGACTTGTGTTAACACTTAACTGGAACGTTGTTCGTGCCGTCTCATCGGTCATCGTCAGTACACGACGCACGACCCGGCAGTCATGGCCCGCAAGCGAGACGTCGTCGCGCGTACTCTCCCCATCGTCGTCGCCCTAGCTTTCGCGCTCGCGACCCTGAACACCTCCAACCAGCTATCCGCGCTCAGAGAGGAGCATGGCAAGCTGACGCAGCTTCATCGGATCGCATCCAACGATCTTTCCAAGATGATGACGAACCGCGGCGACTGCAAGCAAAAGCTGGACGAGCTGGAGGTGACCCACGCGGAGGACCTCGCGACGCACGTCAGCGAGACGCAGATGAAGATCGAGGAGTACGAGGGCGCGAACAAAGACCTGAGGGACGAGCTCAAGGCGTGCAAGCTGGCGAAGGACGAGGCGCAGGCGGACGCCGGCGAAGCACTCGGGAAACTGGAGTCCTCCAGGAACGAGGCCAAGCAGCTGGAGCAGGAGGTCTCGCAGATGCGCGCGCAGGGATGCAGGGAGGATCCGCCCGCGCCGGACGCGCCCTCGTCGTAGCTAAATGTTAGGCGCATCGTAGGTACCCTAGTCGAGAGGTTGACGTCAAAAGATATCGATCCACTCACCATCGTTTCAAGTCCCGTCGACGCTTATCTAACATTACCAGTATTAGCTCCCCCTGGAACGCTTCGCCGGCCTCGGCGACTTCACTTCACGACCCATCGCCGCGTTGCGTGCCTCGATCGCGTCGTAGATCTTCACGCGAACCACCGGGTCGTCCGTCACGATATCCTCCATGTCCTGCATCGACACCTCGGTCCGACCGGCGCCGCCGCCGAGCTTCAACCCCTTCGCCGCGAAAGCCGCGGCGTACTCGCCCCAGCCCCGGGCGGTGAGCCACTCCGTGGATTTCTTATCGCCGTCGATGACCCTGTCGCCGTCGCCCCACTCAGCGACGGCCGTTTCGTCCTCGCGCCCGGCCGTTTCGTCGTTCCGGTCCGCCTCCTTATTCGCCTTTTCCTTTCTCGGCCTGCCGCGTTTGGCGGCGCCCTCCGCGGGATCCGGCTTTGCCGCCTCGAACGCCTTCGCCGCAGCCTTCCTCGCGCTCTGCGCCAACGGCGGCCTGAATTCATAGTCGTCCACCCCCGGTCCCGACCGTTCCATCAACTCCGCCTCCGACGGCCGCGTCTTGGGCCGCACGGGGCCGGAGGAGGATCCAGGGGGCCGGCCGCGCCCCGACCCCGGGGGCCGACCCGGACCCGCTCGACGGATCCCGGGGACACGCAGCGCGCGCCCGTCGCCGCCCCCGCCCGCCGCGATCCGTTCCGCGCGCGTCGCCGCGTTGTTCGCGGCTTTGATGAGCCGCCCGACGGTGGTCGTGGGCTTGCCGTTGGACGCGTCGGCTTGCACCTGCGCCAACTTCACGGGGTCGAGAATCGACGCGAGCGCCTCATCCGCCGCGGCTCTCTTATTCCGCGCCTCTTCGTACGCAGCCGCGACGATGTCCGCGGGGGAGTGGACCACGGCGGGAGGTACGAGCGATGCGGCGGGGGGAAGCGCCACCGCGGCGGTCAACTGCTCGGGCTTCGCGAGTGCTTGGTTTACCATCGCGTCGATCGCGTCGGTATTCGCGTTGGTATTCGCGGCGTTTGGGTTGAATCCCCGCTCGGCTCTCCACCGCTCGGTGGACGCGTCGACGTCGAGCACCCCGCGGATGGCGTCGGAGTCGATCCCGGCGGCGGCGGTGGGGTCGCACTGCACCAGGTCGAGCGTGTCCTCGCCGTCGTAGACGTCGTCGTCCGTTTCGTCGACTCCGAGGTTTGGGTCGAAAACTTCCTTGGCGAGGACGTCTTCCAGCGCGGCGAGAACGCGGGTGAGAACCGGATCCGTGGATGCAGAATCGATCGGGTCGTCCCACGCGCCGCCCTCCACCGCGGCATCGCGCCTGAGTTTCTCGCCCCTGCGTTCGCCCTCCTCGCGTATCGCCTTCTCGCGCTTGAGCTCATCGAGTTCATCGCGAAGGGTCGCCAGTTCGAGCTCCAGTGCCGCAGTCTTTGAACGCTCGTCCTCGTTCTCGTCGTCGTTGGGCGATTTAGACTTTGACTTGGAACCGGACTTGGAACCTGCCTTGGCCGGCTTGGAGTCGGCGGTCGGGTGCGTCGTATCGTTCGGTCCGTCCTTGCCGTTCGATTCATCACGTTTCTTCGGCTTCTTCGCGGACTTGTCCTCGATCTCGTCGTCGTCGTACTTTGAGTTTTTCTTTCGTACGCGCTTCTCCCGACCGGCGCCGACGAGCGGCTCCGGCGTAGCTCCCTCCTTCACGACGTCGATCTCGATGGTTTGGTGCTGTTGCTTAGCGGCGCGTTTGGTGGCGGCGTTTCCTCGTACGGGGCCGGCGCGCGCGGCGGACGCGGCGACGACGGCGGCGCAGCACGCGATTGCCCGTCTCGCGCCCATCTTGTACCCCAAGCGAAACACCTCCTCCGGCGGCTCCGCGTCCACCGCGAGCTCCGCCAACGATTTCGCAGCCTCGTTCCCTTTCAGCTTGTTCAGCACCGCGCGGACCCGCGCGTCGTCGGGGTCCCCGAGCTCGTCGCCGTCGTCGTTGGCCCGAGCGGTGGCGCGGGCCGGGTTCCGCCGTCGGAGTTCCTTGGCGCTGGGCCCCGAGCCCGGCGCCCGTTGGGGCTGGTTGTCATCCTTGGCGAGCGTGCGGCGGCCGACGGCGGCACCGCGAGTGGACCGGCGGCTTCCTCCGCGGCGTCCTCGCCGCGTGTCGTCTTCGTCGTCGTCGTCGTCGTCGTCCTCCTCGAAGATGGGTTCCAGCTCTGCGTCCGACGTCGCGGCTCCGTCGACGTACGTCAACAACACCACCTTCTCCACGCCGCCCACCAAGTCGAGCACCTCCACGTCGCCGTCGTCGTAGACCACCTTGCTGAGGACGACGGGATCGGGGGGCGGCGCTCCATCGGCACCCCCTTCGGCACCCGGGTCGGCACCCTCCGAGCTCTCCTGCTCCTCGATGACCCCGGAGTACCACTCGTCCATGGCGCGCCAGAAAACCTTGACGCGGCAGCCAACCTGGAAGTCGGAAGCGGCGCGGCGCTTGACGCGGGGAACGCGCGCGCGCGATCTACCCGCGCCGCGGCCGCGGCCGCTTCCCCTCGGGCGACCGGGCCCGCGGCGCGTGCGCGCTCGCCCCCCGCCCCCGGCGGCTCCTCCGCGGTCGCCGGCGGCGCCGCCCCCCGCGCCCTCGGGCAACTTCCCAACCTGCTTGGGCTCGCATCGCTCGTACTCGTGTGGCTCGTCGCCAGTCTCCGGGACGCTCGTGTCCTCCGGGTGCTCCGTCTCGTACTCCACGAGGTAGTTCTGGTAGTGCGTGATGAGGTCGTGGCCCACGCTGGTGGCCTTGTGGGTGTCGGTGTGGTTCGCCAGTCGGGTGAACACGTCCCGAGTCCAGTTTAGTTTCGGCGCGTCCACGTTCCGCTTGTTGTCGGCGGACGGGTAGCCGCCGCGGACGCACACCGCGCGGTACAGGCCGAACAGGTCCAGCTTGGAGCCGTTCAGGGTGCGCCGCGGGAACGATTCGGGGTCTGCGATTTGTCACGAGAGCGGTGGAACGTATCGTCAGGCGCGGCGACGGCGGGAAGATTTTGCATCGTTGACGGGACGGCATGTTTCTCCCGGCCGGGTGGGTGTTTTTAGGGGATTTTGCGTGCAGCTGGCGGGGGGGCTCGTGGGATCGCGCGCGTGCCCGGGGTGGGAAAATTCGGGCGATCGGCATTCGGGGGTGATCTGGGGGATACGCACCGCATCCCTCGGGCGCGAGCTTGAACCGGCCTTTGGCCTGCAGGAAGGATATCTGCACGGTGGGTGGAGGCGCATGATTTTCAGCTCGTATGGCGGGCAGTCTCTGCGTCACCGCTGGAATATTGAAACAGCGCGGGCGGGCAAGGCGCGCGACGCGTGCGCCGCGGATTCAGGGTAAAACTGCACCGGGGGTATCGGGCACGCACCAGATCCGCGAGGAACTCATCCTCGGTGAGGTCGGCGAGGGGCTTGCGCGCCATCGAGTCGCCTATCCCTGGATATTTGACCTGCGGGCTGCTCGCTGATTGTAGTTTTCCTCCAGCGCGAGCGGACGGCTGTGAGGGCCCGTGCGGTCGCGGATTGGCGCTCGGTTCGCGCGCGCGACGATCGCGTGGGCTCGAACGATTTTTTGGGCGACGTCTCGGTGCGTTCGCGGTCGCGTCTCGTCTGAAGCGCGCAGTGTTGTGCGCTACCAGATACGGCCATTGGCCCAGCCGAGGAAAAAATGTGGTGCGGCTTCAATGTTTTTCTGCCGAGGCTCGGTTATTTTCGGGGAAGGCCATTGCGAGCTGCACGAGGGGTGCCGAGCGGTCGTTCCTTCGCGCTCGGACCCGCCGCGAGCGTCGCGGGGTGCTCTCTAGTCCTCCGTCGAATACCTCGCGCGGCGGTATCCACGCTGGAAGGACTCAACGGGGCTGGTCACTCAACAACGACTCGGGGGGAACGTATCGTGAAAAACAACAACGAGACATGGCATCAGGGGAGCACGCGGGGTTCCCGCCCGGCCCGTCCACCGGACCGAGCTGGCCGGCGCAGATGACGCGACGCCTCGGCGAATCCCTGTTCCTACTCAACAACGCCCGCATCACGCCCGAGACGCACGCCGCCGAGGTCGCCGAGGTCCTCGACCGCATCGTCAACTCCGAGTCACGCGGTGCCGTCTCCAAGCTCCTCGCACTGGACACCCTCCGCGACGCGGGGCTCATCGGCGACGCGCAGCTGGCGGTGCAGAAACACACCGTCCTCGCGCAGCGCATCGCCATCGACGACGACGACGACGGCGACGGCACCACACGCGGTGGGGCCATCGGCGTGCTGGAGTGGGAAAACGAGGCGGGCGTCGACCCGTGGTCCTTCATGGCATCCGACGAGTCCCGACTCGCGCGGCAGATGGAGTACCTCCGCGCCAAGACCGAGGGCCAACGCGCGAGGGTCGCGGAGATTTACCGACGCGAGCGACTAGACGCGAAGCGAGATGTCGTGCCGCGGAAGGATATACCCGTACGTATCCTTCCGGAGCTGACGAATGAGGAGGATTCGCGTTTCATACGGTCGCGGCTGGCGGAGGCGGCGGAGTCCGCGTCGCGCGCGAGGGACGCCGCCGCCTCGATCGAAATCTTCGTCCGCGACATGGAGGCCAAACACGGAGGCGCGCGCGGTGAGAGTGAATGCGACGGCGCGGCGCGAGATGCCGTGCCCGGAGAGGGCGACGCGGGGATGTCGCTCGGGTTTGGCGCATGGGACGACGCGTTCAAATACGACGTCGCCTTCGCGTACCGGCCTCGGATGGATCGCGATACTTTGAATACGAATCATCTTCGCGACGGGGAGGACGCGGGTTTGGGGTCGGGGTTACTCGGGTTGGACCCAGCCGTCGCGAAGGCGAGGCGGCCGTGGGTGAGGGAAGGCGTCGACGCGGAGGAGGAGGAGGCGGCGGCGAATCATTCTGAAATCGGTTCGGCGATTCATTCGCCGCCGTCCGAGACGGAAAAGTCGGAGGACGACGTTGAACAGAAGAAGGAGGAGGAGGGCGAGGGTGTCGGCGAGGAGATGTCGCCGCCCGCCACCCAACCGACGTCACCGACCGGTCCATCGAGGACCGCGGCGCTGCTCCGCGCCGCGTCCGTCAAGGAGAAGCCCAAGAAGGCGGGATTCTTCTCGAGGATGTTTGGCGGGAAAAAGGAGGAACCGCCCGAACAAGCGGCCGCGCCGGATCCCACGCCCGCGCCGGCTCCCATGCCGGCTCCCACGCCCGCGCCGGCTCCCACGCCCGCGCCCACCGCCGCCGCCGCCAAGCCCGCGGAGGAGACTCCCGCCGAACCGCCGAAAGAGATCCCGAAGCAAACGTTCGAGGCGACGGTGACCTTCGTCGGCGCGCCGCCCAAGGCTCCGTTGCGACTCGCCTTCGTCCTCGAACGGCGGCGAGGTGACGCGAGTGGCGCGGGGAAAGAGAACGACCGAGGGAAGTACTCAGCGTCGCCGGATGAAAACGTCGTTCGAGTGATCGAGGCGGAGCTTCCCGCGGGGTCCACCGTCGCGCGCGGGACGACCGTTCACCGGTTGGTGGGATCTGGCGGGAAGCTTCGTTGCGTCGCGTCGCAGGTGCGTCTCGCGTTGCCGCCGTTCGATGGAAAGGCCAAACCCGCGGTGGCACACGTCGACTCCGTATCGCTCACCGTCATCGACGACGTCGCGGACGCATCATCGACGTCGTGGACGCAGCTGGCGACGTTCGCGGTCAACGCTAAGGTTCGCAGGGGCAAGGCGGTGGACCCGGGTCTGGACGAGGTGAGGGCGTCTCGCGACGCGAGCCGGGAGGCGGAGTGCGAAGTGTGGGCCGAGCGACGGACCAAGCCCAAGTCCGAGGGCGAAACCCCGAGGCGGTACTGGTACAGCAAATCGCGCAAGACGTCGACGTTCAAGGAACCCGTAAAGTACCACCCGGTGGAAACGGAAGGAACGTGGGCGTTGGTCAAGTCTTGACGCTTGGAATACGCACAGTAGACTACTCTCGAGAGTTACACGAATACATACACTACTATAAATAAATGAGTTGGGTGGCGTATCACGACGCCTCCTCGGGCACGACGCCGGTCATCTTCCGCTGGGACCGTGGGCTGCCGCTTCTCTGGTGACTCGGGCTACGCGTGTTCCGAGGGCTGCGAGCCGCCTCGACGTCGTCGTCGCTCCCGTCGCTTCCCGATGCTTCGTCATCATCGCTCTCCTCCTCTTCCTCCTCCTCCGACGAGGACGTCTCGTACTCACTCTCGCTCGTCTTATCCCCGTCCGCCTCGATCTCTATGGACATCATGACGAACGACTCGATCCAGTCGCTACCCGCCGGGTTCGCGATCGATTTGCTCACCTCGCGCTTGTAAAACACGAAATCCTTCTTCAGCTTTTTCTGCATCTTACTCGCGAGCCGCCGCATGGACCGCTCTACATCCTCGTCGATCGCCACCGGGTCCAACTCCGGGTACCGTCCCTTCGTCAGCTCCGTCGTCATCCACTCGTCACGCCGTTGCTTCCTCGCGGCGTCCGCCTCGGCGACGCCGCAATACGGCGCCCTCAGCCTCCCCGTCGCCCAATCCACCGGCGTGAGCGCGAAGCAGATGAGCTGCGCGATGAGAAACACCGGAACACTGAACGCCGTCTCGAATATCTGGTGCTGGAACGCGCCGGGGACCCACCAGTACGGGTACCCCGCGAGCAGGGTGTACAGGAACAGGAACGGTCCCACGAGCGCGAGCGGGATCCACGACCAGACCAGCGGGATGAGGATCCAGAGCGGGCTCGCCCGTGGGGACCACGGCATGACCACGAGCATGTCGTAGTTGGCGAAGATGATCTCTTGCCGGACGCGCGAGTGGATCAGCTGCGCGCGGATCCACGGCTTGAACGCGCGCGGGACGTGCGGGTTCTTCAGCTGGAGCGCCGCGAGCCGTCGTCGTTTGCCGTTCGCCTTGTGCTGCACCTCGAGGATCTCCTCGTCGTACTCCGCGAGCGCGGCGGCGTCGCTCTGGCGGTACCCGTCGAGGTTCTTCTTGGTCTTCAGGCCCTTGGGCGCGTGCCCGAAGTGGTAATCGAACCGGTAGGACGACGGGACGATGTGCACGGGGTTGAACGCGCCAAAGTCGGGCTCGCTGAAATTGGGGTCGCCCGTCAGGTTCGCCCGCAACCCGACGCGCCACGTGGTGCCGCCCTCGAAGCCATCTCCCGTCTCGACAGGTGCGGCGCCCTTGACGGAGTTGAGGCGCTCCCAGTTGTGGCGAAAGTGGACCGTCGGCATGGCCTCGTAGCCGTGCCGGTCCGTTCCTCGCGTTCAACACAATGGGATAGCAGCGTGACCGACGACTGGCTGGTGACGAGCTCAGCTCCGAGCGTCGCACGTTTCAAAACGAGAAAGCCAGCTGTGTCTCCTCGGGCGCGTCATACCGCGGCGCGCGCGGGTGTATCGCGGGTCTGGACGGCGGCGACGTGGGGCCATGGATCGAGACGGCGGCGACGCGGGGGCGGATGTCGGCGCCGCGCCGAAGCCGCGGTACAAGACCGTCGCGGAACTTGAGATGGAGCTGCTCCTGGGAACCGGCGATGCGAAAGGGAAAGGCGAGACACGCGCTCGGGAGCCGGCGCCCGTCTCGGACTCCGACTCCGACGAGATCGCGGTCATCGGCAAGCGGGGTAAACGTATCACGCCGGGGTCCAAGTCCAAACCCAGGCCGCCGCCGCCGCCGTCGTCGGATGCCAAGCGGCCAAAGTTGGGGCGCGACGACGACGCCGACGAACGGCACCCTGGCGCGAAGATGACGCCCGCGACGCTCAGCGAGAGCCCCGCCGCGGCTGTCGCGGCACGCGCGCGCATCGGCGTCGCGCCGGGCTCCACCCCGCGCACCGGTGGATCATCCTCCGCGCGGAAGAAGCGCCAACACAACCCACGGCCCATGCCCCCGTCGATGCCCCGCCCGACCCAGCGCCAGACCCAGCCCAGCAGCGGCGACGAGGTCAGGGCGTACGTAGATTCCTTGCGGTCCAAGCCGCAGGTGAAGCACGTCGAGTGGATCGCGGCGACGGAGGAACGATGCGACGACCCGCCGGGGTTCAAGCTCGACGAAGCCACGCGCCTGATCCTCGAGGCGGTGGGCGTCACCAAGCTCTACTCGCACCAGAAGGAGGCCATCCACGCCAGCTGTGTTCACAAAAGATCAGTCGTCGTCGCCACGCCGACGGCGTCGGGGAAGTCACTCGCGTACACCGTGCCTCTGCTGCAGCGACTCGGGGAGAAGCGGAGCGCGCGCGCGTTGGTGCTGTTCCCGTTGAAGGCGCTGGCGAACGATCAGCTCGCGAAGCTCCGGAAGTTTCCAGAAGCAGCCGAGAGACTCGCGGATAGCGGAAAGTACTCGGGGACGACGCTGAAGAAGCTTCGCGGCGTCGCCGCCATCACGGTGCGCACGCTCGACGGCGACACCAAGGAGTCCGACCGCGCGGCGATCAAGAGCGAGAAGACCCAGCTGCTGTTGACCAACCCCGATTCCCTGCACCACTACCTGCTGCCGGGGTACCAGAGCAAGAAGTTCACGAAGACGTTCTGGCAGCACCTGGAGCTGGTGGTGGTGGACGAGGCGCACACGTGCCGCGGTGTGTTCGGCTCGCACATCGCGAACGTGTTTCGCCGGGTCATTCGTCTGTGCCGCGCGTGCGACGGGCCCGGGCCCGAGTTCATCTGCACCTCCGCGACGATCGATAACCCCGCGCAGCTCGTCAAGCAGCTCACCACGCGGGATCCCGTGGCGGTCACGGTCAACGGGGCTCCGTCGGGGGAGAAGGCTATGATCCTCTGGCAGCCGCCCGAACTCGCCGGCGGCGGCGACGACGCCGGCGTCGGCGGCACCGAGGGCGGCGGCGGCGTAAACAACAACATCGGCGGCGGCGGGAGGAACAACAACAACAGCGGCGGCGGCGGCGCGAGGGGCGAGACTGTGGCGCAACGACGAAGCCCTTACGCTGAATCGGCGGAGGTCATCGCGGGCTTGGTCCAAAACGGGATCCGATGCCTCGCCTTTGTCTACGCCAGGAAACTCACCGAGAGCGTGTGCAGGGACGTCAAGGGCATCTTGCTCAAGGCTGGGCGGCAGGATCTCGTGGCGCGCGTGGACTCCTACCGCGGGGGATACGACGCCGGCTTGAGGCGGAACCTGGAGGCTCGGCTGGCAAACGGCGAGGTTTCCTGCCTGGTGTGCACCAGCGCGCTCGAGATGGGCATCGACGTCGGGCACCTCGACGCCACGGTACACGTGGGCGTGCCGGAGACGGCGGCCGCGATGTGGCAGCAGGCGGGCCGCGCGGGCCGCAGACTCGGCTGCTCCCTCGCGGTGGTCGTCGCGTGCGAGCGCCCGCTCGACTCGTTCTATTGCGCGCACCCGACGGACCTCTTCCGGAGGCGAGCGGAAGCCGCGCTGATCGACCCGAGCAACCCCGCGATCCTCGAGCAGCACCTCCCGTGCGCCGCGTTCGAGTTCCCGATCGACGTCAAGAACGAGGCGGACCTCTTCGACCACCCGGAGGCGGCGCGGATGTACCGGGCGCAGGCGGCGGTGAACAAGGCGGAGGCGGTTCGAACGCCGTTTCTCGTCGCGATTCGATCGTGCCTGCGCGACACGCCCAAGCTCGACGGCGTTCACCCGCCGGAGCCCAACGAGCGTGGGTACGTGGACGTGCCGTGGGACGACGGGACGCCGTTGCTGGCGATGAACCGCGCGACGGGGTTGGTGCACTGCCGCGATAACTTCCGGCCGCACCACCACGTCACCATACGCGGCGCGCCCAGCCGGGGCGAGCCTTGGACCGTGCTGGACGTCACCAACGGCGCGTGCGTCAAGACTGGCGCGAGGGTCATCGAGAAGGTCGAGTCGCACCGCGCGATGTCGCGCGTGTACGAGGGATGCGTGTACCTCTTCCAGGACAGGCAGTACCTGATCGAGTCACTCGACGAGCGCGCTCGAACCGCCAGGTGCAGGACAAACTCGCACAAAAACGAAACCACCCACCCGAAATCGCAGGAGACCGTCACCGAGCTCGACGCGGATCCGGGGCAGGGCGTCGCCGCGCCCAGGCGCCGCCGCGTGGGCTACGCCAACGTCCGATGCAGCGTCGGGCGCGCCCGCGTCGTCGAGCGCATCGTCGGCATGGTCGCCAAGGACCAGTACACGTTCGAGGTCAAACACGAACGGACCTACCCGGCGCCCGGGTTGCTCTCCGCCGATTTCGTCACCGACGCGGTGTGGTGGGACCTACCCGACGAGATCGTCCGGCACAAGATCACCGACACGGGCACGCTGGCGCGCGCGACGTTCGGCGTCGTGAACCTGTGCGTGGCGCTGGTGCCGGCGACTGCGATGTGCGACGCGCGCGACGTGCAGGGCGCGGTTCGGTTCCTTCGCTCGGAATCCGGCGACGAGTGCGCGGGGGCGAGGATGTACCTTTACGATACCTGCCCCAAGGGCGTGGGCCTCGCGCCCAAGGCGTACGACGGTTTAGGGGACCTGTGGGAGCGCGCGTTGAAAACCGTGAGCGAGTGTCCGTGCGCGTCGGGGTGCCCGTCGTGTACGCAAGCCGGCGGCGCTACGGGCGGGATGGCCGGATCGGAGAAGCGCGCGAGCCGGACCATCCTGGAGGGTTTGCTCGGGACGTGGTTGAGGCCGGGTGAGGAGGTTGGTGCGGCGGGCGGCGGGAGCGGGGCGCGGAAGAGGGAGGCGCTCGCGGCGGCGGGGGATACGGAGGCGACGGCGTCCGAGAGATGGGCGGATTCACAGTGCAAAGCCGCCGACGTCGACGTCGGCGATGAGAACGACGGCGAGCGGGCGCGGGGTGCGTGGGAGCATCGACCCTCGAAGCTCAGCCACGCGGAGGCTGCGCAGTACCTCCGCCAGTGTCCGGGTCACAGTGCGCTGTGTCCGCCGCGGGCGTCCGCGGAGCTCGGTCCCTCGATTGAGATCGCGGTGGCCAAGCCGCCGGCGATGACGCGGGAGCAGAGGCTCGAGCTGGCGGCGAGGAAGAAGGCGGAGTTTGAAGCTCGCAGGTGGGAGCGCGAGAGAGCCGGGGAGGCGAGGGTGGGCGCGGGGGCGCCGGCGCCGGCGATGTTTCAGACGGCCTCGCAGCTCCACAAGATGAGATAGGAAACGCACGACGCGACGAGAGAGGACGTTTTAATGAGCGAAGAAGTCAACTCGATATTAATAAATGCATCGCTGGAAGAAGAGGAGGGGAAAGTCGTCGGAACGATAAACCTCCAGGAGGGTATTGCGGGTTTCGCAACACCTCCCTCAGCGTAAAATAAAGACAGGGTATGTACAGAAATCGTTTGAAAGCCGTACTCTTACGGCATTGGCTTCAGGACTTGTTTGGCTTGGCCTTTGCCTCTGCTTCGGCCTTTTGCCTTAGCCTCGGCTTAGGCCTTAGCGTTGTACGCAGCCGCGTTCAGGAACATGCCACTCTTGTTGGTGACCTTGGAGGTGTCCCAGCCGCTGATATCCTGGTTGAACACCTTGGCTCTCACGAACATGTACTTCATGGTGGTGACCTTGGAGGTATCCCAGTTTCCAATCGGTTGATCGAACGCCTTGGTAAAACCGAACATCCCGTGCATATTGGTGACCCTGGAGGTATCCCAATCACCGATCGGTTGATTAAATGATGACCGTAAGAACATGTGATTCATGTCGGTGACCTGAGAGACATCCCAGTCACCGATCGGCTGATTGAACCTCGACGCTCGCTGGAATAGCTTCTCCATGCTGGTGACCTTGGAGGTATCCCAGTCGCCGATCGCCGCGTGTTTACCGGCGCCGCAGTCAGCGCCGCCGCCGCCCTCGGACTTGGGCTTGCAGCAGTCGAGGCCGGAGGGCACCGCGCGGAGGCAGTTTTTCACGGCGGTCTTGAGCGCGGCGCTGTCGGCGAAGGGATTGACGTCGGCCTTGACCTTGGCCTTGACCTTGGAGATGCACAGGCACTGGTAGCCGTACTTTCCACAGCCGTCGAGCCTGCCGTTCCTGAAAAACTCAGCGGGTTTCTGGGCGCTGCCCATCTGCCACGGATGCAGCGTGCAACCCTTGGGGCGGTCGATGGATCCCTCGATGACCTTGACAATCTTGTCGGGTTGGTTGTCGATGGCGGCGCCGGCATTTTGGCAGGTGTCCTCGTCCGTGATGGTGATCATGCCGTGGTCCTCGCAGGAGCCCTCCTTGAACATGGCGTACTCAAACTCGGCCGCAGCGGCGGCCTCAGCCTCAGCCTTGGCCTCCGCTCCCGATGCAGCCTTGTTCGAGCAGAACAAGTAGTCCTCGTGGTTGTTCTTGCCCGTCGGGTCCGCCTTGGTGTTGCGGTTGCAAACTCCTTCGCCTGCACCCTCCTTCCTGATCGTCCTGCTCACGACGTTTGTGTGCGCGCTCTTCCTTTGAAGTCGCTCGGACCCTCCAACCTGTTCTTGAATACTTGCTCGACCCTGTGCTCCGCGTCCCCCTCGTCGCCGGCCGCGGCTGACCTCGTATTGGACGACAAAAACTCAACACCAGGTGAGTACGGCGCTTCCGTGGTTCTCGGCGCGTGGTTCGCGCCAGCCCAACTCGCACCCCTCACTGTTTGATCCCGGACTCACCCGCCTCCTCACCATATCCTCCAACGCAGATTCGTCCGACAGATCGACGCCCACCTTGTACATCGCCTTCCCGGTGGTCATCGGCGTGTGCGTCGTGCTCCTCGTTCTCTTCTACCGCCGGAGAGTGACGGTAGTAGAGGTTCATGTCGACCCCACGAGAGTGACGGACATCAAGCTTCATGTCGTCGACAAACGTCTTTTCCCTTAATTTAATACCTACACCCGTGTAAACGCGCATGCCGTCATCGACCACCGCGGACGTCGGCTTCTTCGACGACGAACCAATCGCCGCACTCGGCCCGCCTTGTTCCCCGTCCAGACTTGTTCCCTTTCCCTTCCTGCGAGTATCTGCCACTCCCTTCTGCACAGAAGTCGAGCTAGCTAGCGCTTGGAAATTTCGTCGATATCATCTCCCATTTTTCTGCCGCCAATCGATGGTTCCCACCTTCCGAGGACACTCCCGTCGGCGATGGTGTCCTTCGCCATCCCCGAGGAGGATCCCTCCGCGGGCGATGCGATCGACGCCTACGACCTGGTCGAGCGGTACGAGCATCGCTTCTGGGAGGCGCGCGACTGCTTCTCGCTCTACGACAACGGCAAGGGGCGCATCAAGGGCGGCGTGGTCGCCGAGGCCCTGGCGCGGTTCGGCGCCCGGCCGGACGGCGTGGGCGACGACGAGTGGGCGCCCGAGGTGGCGATCGCCATGCGGGAGTGCGGATGCGACGCGAACGGGACCGTAAACTTCAACGCGTTCAAGCGCGTGTACAACCACACCAAGGGACTCGCGGAGAAGGACAGCAGAGGTGCGCGCGACCGCCGAAAAGATCCCGATTGCTAATCACGCCATCCCGACCCGACGCTCGACGCGCCCTTCCCCCTCACCCGATCGATTACCAGCCCTGACATCCACCCCCATCCACACACACACACACACACGATCCATCGATGACCGCAGAGGCATCAAAGGCGTTCGAGTACATAGGACCCGGCGACCTCCCCAACGAGACGTTCACCGAGGGCCCGGCGCTGCGCGATCCAACCACGGGCGGCATCGTCACCGCGATCGTCCGTGACTTCGTGTTGGAGAAAACCTTGGGCACCGGCGGGTTCGCGGTCGTTAAACTCGCCACGCACGTCCGCACGGGCCGGAGGTACGCGGTCAAGATCATGAACGTCACCGCGAACGTCGAGTCGGGCCGCGACGCCGGCGAAAAAAAAGCCGGCTCAGGCTCAGGCTCAGGCTCGGGATCGGGAGGCTCGGGCGGCGACGCCATGAGCCTGGAGGAGATCGCCGAGGAGATTCGCATCACAATCTCGGTGAACAAGGCTAAGAACGCGGTGAAGGTTTACGACTTTTACCAGACGAGCGATCACGTCTACGTCGTGATGGAGCTGCTGGAGGGCGGGGACCTGCTCGACGCGTTGTTGGCAACCGGCGGCTTGGAGGAGGGCGACGCGGCGAGGGTGATGAAGGAGCTCCTCGAGGGCATGCGGGACATCCACGACCGATCCATCACGCACCGGGACCTTAAGCTCGAGAACATCATCATGGCCAGGCGCGACGACTTCAAGTCGCTGCGCATCGCGGACTTTGGCCTCGCGAAGAAGATGAAAACGGCGAGGTCCAAGATGGCTGAGCAGTGCGGCACCCCGGCTTACGTGGCGCCCGAGGTCATCGGCGGTCAGCCGTACACCCCCGCGGTGGACATGTGGGCCGCCGGGGTGATCCTCTACGCGATGCTGTGCACCGAGCTGCCGTTCGACGAGGACGATCAGCTCGCGTCCTTCAGACGCATCGGCCGGGGGGACTACCACGAGCCGTGCGTGCCGATGAGCGCGGACGCCCGGGGGCTTCTCGACGGATTACTGTGCGTGGACAAGGTTCAGCGGCTCACCGCGTCGGAGGCGCTCGGGCACCGATGGATCCGGCGGCACGCGGGGAAGCTCGCGGGCGGGGTGACGTCCAGGTCGTTGGCCAAGAGCCGCACCGCTCGCGCGGCGGAGAGCAAGCTGGGCGGCGCCCTCGAGACTCGCGCGCTCAGAGCCGGCGATTTGCTCATACGTAAAGGCGAACGCGCGAAGGAGGTGTACCTGATCAAGGAAGGGCGGTGCGAGGTGGTGATCGAGGTTGACGGGAAGGAGGTCATCGTAGCCGAGCGCGGCGAGGGCGAGTTCATCGGCGAGATGGGGGTTAAGCTGAGGGAAGAGGCTCCCGACGGGACGGACGAGCCCAAGAAATTAAACGTTGACTTTGTCGCCGAGTCCCCTTCGGTTTCGCAGAAAGGGAGCGGCGTGGGCACGCCCGAGGGCGAGAGCGGCCGGAAGTCCCCGGTGGACGGGTTCGCGCTGATGCGAACGCTGATCAGGGTGAAGAACAGATGGGTCGGCGGCAGAAGAGGCGCGAACGTGCGGGCAAAGACCGATTTAACGGTGACGGTGATCAACGGCCAGCAGATGCAGTGGATCCTGGAGCACGACTACGGCGCCGACGGCGAGATGGCCAAGGCGATCAAGGACAGGAAGAAGGCGCTGGACAGGGCCCAAAATAAATAGACTAGCGTGAAGACATATCTTACTGACGTAGAGATATTAGTGTCGGTGTTACGTGTGGTTTGCCGATTCTATCGTCGGTCTACGCCGGATTCCTCGTCGTCCACGGTCCCGGCGCCGATTCTCGTCACGAACCTCGCCGGCGCGGTGACCACGCTCCACAAAAACTTCAGGAACGTCTCCGCCACCTCGCCCACCCCCGCCAACGCCGTCTGCACCAGCGCCAGCGCCGACATCCTCGCGGTTATGAGCGCGAGCTGCGCGATGAGCGCCCACCCCTTGGGACCGCCGCTCCACAGCCGCTTCAGGTGCCCCAGCGCGATGACGATGATCGCCTTGCGCTGCGTCTTTTCCTCGCGCGCGCGAATCGCCCGCGCCTCCTCCGACTCGGGCCACGCGTCCTTCCCTTCCTCCTTCGCCGCCCTCGCGCCGTCGCGCTCCTTCTTCCGAACCCCGAAGAAGTCCTTAGCCAAACCCGTGAGCTGTTTACTCCCGGCGTCCCACAGCGGCTTAGCCTCCGGCGAGGTCATGTACACGGCGATGGACACCGAGTTGGCGTCGTTGGCGACCCTTCGAAGCGCGGCGCCGTCCCTCGCGCCGATGAGCCGAGAGACGACCGCCTGCGACCGCCGCGCGATGAGCTCGTTGGGGTCGCCCCCGAACGTCTCCTCGGGCGTCTTCGTCTTGTCATCCTTGCGTTTGCGTGAGATGGACATGCGACCGTCCGCCTCGCGCCCGGGCCCGCGACCCTTATCCTCGCCCTCGATGTTCGTCGCGGGATACCCGGTGGCTTCCTTGACCATGTCCTCGCGCTCTTCCCGATCGGACGCGGCGGCGGCCGCGGCGGTGTCCATCACCTCCGTCAGCATCGCATCCGCCGCTTCCGCCATCGGGGCGATCATCGCAGCCTCCGCCTCGTCCAGGCTCACGTCGGCGGCCGTGTTAATCTCCGTCTCCGGTTCGATGGATGATCCGGAGACGAGATCGGCGAAGATTTCGTTTTCCATCTCGTGATCGGTTTTAGCGGCTACTTCGGTTCCATCCCCAGCGCCCGATTTCCCGGCGCCTCCGACGAGCTCGGTGATCCGCTCCCACCGTACGCTGTTGTCGTGCTCGTTGAGGAATGCGGCGCGCATCGCTTTGCGTCCCTCGGGTGTCGCGGGTGCCATCGCCCGGCGAATTGCGTAGGGTAGGCTCGCGGTGTAGATGTTGAAATCCGGGTCTGCTTTGGCCGCGATGCCCTCGAGGGTGAGAAACGTGCGGACGAGGAGGACGATGTACGGCGGTGTGAGGAACTTGTAGGTGCCGCTCATGGCGCCCAGTCCGGTGGCGAGCGCGCCGAACCGGCTCTGTCCGCCTTCCTCGCCCGAGAGCGCCTCATCGATCGCGGACGCCATCTCCTCCGCGGAGACTGGTACGTTTCTCTTGAACTTCTCCCCGGGGACGAGCTCCTTTCGGTAAAAGTTATCAGGCGGGCACATCCCGACGTCCCTGAACACGTACGCCAGCCCGACCCAGTCCCCGGCGATCATGCACTGTATGCCCTTGGCGAATCCTTCCATGATGTTATCCTCCACGGTGGACACGAGGCCAAAGTCGAGGAAAACGAGCGACCCGTCTTTTTGGTCCAAGAGCAAGTTACCCTCGTGCGGATCCGCGTGCACGAAGCCCGTGTACGTGAGCTGCGCCACGCACGCCTCCACCGCCATCTGCGCCATCACCAGTCGCTGCTCCGGCGGCAGCTCCGAGATTTGTTTACCGTCGATCCACTCCGTGGCGAGCACCTTCGCGGTTCCGGGCTTTCCGGTGTACTCTGGAAACCATTTGGGCGCTCGAACGAACCCGAGCCACTTGTGCCGTTCGTTGAACTCGTCCATGTTCCGCGCCTCGTTGACGTAGTCCAGCTCCTTAAACACACCGACGCCCACCTCATCGGCGATCTCCGCCAAGTTCGCCTTGCTCCCCCACGCGCGCTTCAACGCGCTGAGGCACAAGGACCAGCACGTCCAGTCCAGCGCGACTTGCCGCATCACGCGAGGCCTCTGAACCTTGATCGCGACGTCGACGCCGTCCCACGTCCGCGCCTTGTACACCTGCCCGAGGGACGCGGCGGCGATGGGGCCGTCGGAGAACTCGGCGAACAGAGGGCGTTTCCCCGCGTCCTCGCACGTCTCCGTCGACGCGTGGTTCGGCGCCAGCGGGCCGTCGAATTCGAGATCCTGTAAATACAAGTAAAACATGGCGTCAGTCAAATTTCCCATACGAGAGTTAAAATAACTCACCTCCGCGATGGTCCCGTACGCCACGTCGTCGGGGAAAGGCGCGTTTTGCATCTGTAGAGACTTGAGGGCGTCCGCGGCTTCTTCGCCGATGAGATCCGGCCGCTGCGAGAGCGTCTGGCCGATCTTGACGAAGACGGGCCCGAGGCCGCTGAGCGCGGCTCGTAGCCGATCGCTCCGCGTGCGTTCCTCGGGGGGTAACGAATCTTCCTTTTTCCACAGCCGGATCATGCGAGCGGCGACTCGGAGCACCGCGGCGAGCCTCGCGGCGACCTGCCCGGGCCGGCGCTTGAAGAAGTTCTCCAGCTTGGTCTTGTCGAACTCGCCGCGTAGTTCCCTGTCGAACGCGTCTTTCCTCGGACGCCGCTTCTTCCCGGTCCCGCCGACCCTGGCCTTGATGCGCGCGACCAAGCCTTGCTTCTTCCCGCCCGTTCCGTTCTTCTTCTTGTTGGCCGCCTTCTTCGCAGCCTTGGCCGCCTTCTTCTCCTCGTTCCGCGTGTTCCACTCCGCCAGTTCGTCGGCGGACATCTCCTCTTTGCCGCGCATGCGACGGAATAGGTTCCTGACGACGACGCGTTTGTCGCGCTTGTCGCTGAATCGCAAATTGCCGTCGGCGTCGGTGGTGAGGACGACGTCATCGATGGATGCGGACGGCTCGATGGAGGCGTTCGCGTCCGTGTCGTCGTCCTCGTCCCCGTCTGCGGTGGCGGCGGCCGCGGCGTGTCGCTCGCCGAGTTCCTCGAGCGCGCGTTCCGCCTCGCCCAGGAGATCCCCGGTGCCCTCTCGCCGTTCATTTTCGTTTGGCTCCGCCGCGTGGCGATGCGTGTCGTCCCCGTTCGCATCCGACGACGGCGGCGAGATCTCGCCCGGCGCCTCGGACCCCGAGATACCGGCGGTGGCTACGAGGCGAAGAGGCGACGTTCTCGGGGCGAGGCGGCCGGTGAACCCGGGTCGAGTCGAGGGACGACGACGCCCCTTTTTTTTATTTTCACTCGTCGTCGTTCGTTGGAGCCCCGAGACGACGATGCACCCGCGGGCGAGCGCGCTTCGGGTCGCGCCCGTCCGTATCGCGCCCCTCGGGATCCATCGGGGTGACCCGACGTATGTAGAGGGGGCGATCGTCACCGCGGCGACCGGCATGTTCGGTCGATGTGCGCCCAACGTCTGCCCGCGAGGCGATGACGATGACGAGGCAGAGCAACGCGAGAAGAAACCCAAAGATCTGCACAAAAGGAACAAAATATATATCGTATGTACATTTAGTTAGGCGGTCGTATAACTAGCATTAAATTGGCTATTTTTTGGTTCGAAATATTCACAAAGAGGCACGTTCTCAGATCGGCCCGCGCGAGGAGGGGCATGAAACGCGGGAGACCGAGCCCAGGGGGTGGGGGCAAGGCCGGGGGCAGCGCGGCGAAGAGCAAGTCCATCACATCCTTCTTCTTCAAGGCTCCATCCAAGGCTGACGCCGACGGAGGAGACGGAAGGGGAGGCGTCGATGGAGGAACAGCGACAGCACCCGATGCACCCGACGCGTCGCCCCCGACCGCGGAGGCCACGCCAGCCGCCAAGCGCCGCCGCGAGGATGACGGCGCCGATGGCGTGACCGCCGATACCCGCGAGAATCCCGACGTTTCAGCGCAGAAGCCCCACACGGACGCGGCGCCGGCCCGGATGTCCGCGGAGGAGGTGCTCGAAGCGATCGGTCCGTCGGATCCCGAGCGGCACGCGCTGTTCGTCGAGAAGCTGGGACGACGGTTCATCCCGAGGGAGGGTGGGCGCGTGTACGAGCGAGCGGGCATCGAGGGTGACGACGGAGACGCCGGCGAAGCGAGAGACGGCGACGCCGACGCCGACGAAGACGACACAGCTGGAAAGAACACACGAGGAAAGAAGAGTTCATCAAGTAAAGCATCCTCGAGCGTCGCCAAGCTCACGCCGCTCGAGACGCAGGTCAAGAAGTGCAAGGCTGACCACCCCGGCGTCCTGCTACTCATAGAGGTTGGGTACAAGTTCCACTTCTACGGCGAGGATGCGGAGATCGCCTCCAAGGTGCTGAACATATTCGCGTATCACCCGCGAGACCGGCTCTATCTCACGGCGTCGGTGCCCGTCCCGAGGCTCCACATCTACGTCAGGCGTTTAGTGGAAGCCGGGCACAAGGTTGGGGTCATTCGCCAGACGGAAACCGCCGCGCTCAAAGCCGCGGGAGAGACGGAGGGTGGTAAGTCCGGCGTATTCGAGCGCAGGCTGGTTGGACTGTACACTCGAAGCACGCTTGAAGCCGGGACGGCCATCGCGAATGAGGATACCACCAACGACGACGGCGAGAACGTCGCGGCGGCGGACGGCCGGACCTCTTCCTACCTCCTCTGCGTCGCTGAGGGTCCGGGGGATGAGGGAGGCGGTGACGGTTCGGATCGCGGGACCCGAATCGGCGTCGCCGCGATCGACGCGAGCACCGGCGACGTGCGACACGACGAGTTCGTGGACGCCCGGATGCGGCCCGGTCTGGAGGCTCGGCTCCTGCGGACGTCCCCTACGGAGGTTCTGGTCGTCGAGCCGGTGTCCGCGGCGACGTCGAAGATGATCGAGGCGATGTACGGCGGGAGCAGCAGCGGCGTGAGGTTGGAGAGGGTGGCGAGGTGCAGCGGGTACGAGGAAGGGGGAGCCGCGGCGGCGGTGACGGCGGCGGTTGCTGAATTCACCGCTCGTACCTCATCACCGGGGGGCGCCACGTCATCGGGTGACGTGGCTGGCGCGTTGAACCTGCCGGCGCAGACGACCCGCGCCGTCGCCGTCGCGTTCGACTGGTTGCGGCAGTTCGGGTTGGACGGCATGCTTCTGTTGGCGCCCACGTTCCGCCCGATGTCGGACACGGGCGAGATGTCGCTCGGTCCGAACGTGATTCGGCAGCTCGAGATGCTCCGGTCGCAGGACGGCACACACCGCGGCTCGCTGCTGTGGCTCCTGGGTGACAACACGTGCACGTCCGCGGGCGCGCGGGCGATCCGCCGTTGGGTCTCGCACCCGTTGACGGACCGTGATGCCATCCAGAAACGTCTAGATGCGGTGGAGGAGCTCCGGGCCGAGTCCGACGCCGGCGGGCGACTCGAAAGCGTCTTCGCGTCGCTGGCGGAGTACCACGGCGCCAAGGGCAAGGGCGGCGGGGACGTCGAGAGATACCTCGCCCGGGTCTTCCACGGCACCGCGACGCCCGCGGAGCTCGTCATCGCGCTCTCCGCGGTCGGGGGATTCGCGAAGGCGCTCGCGAGTGAAGGCGGCGATTCACTCGGGAAGACTCCGCTGGTCAAGGAATACCTCGCCGCCGCCTCCGACCCGGCGACGGCGCACAAGTGCGACGAGCTGTTATCGCGCGTGGACGTGGATGCGGCGAGGGTTGGCAAGGCGACCCCCGCGACGGTGCTGCTCCCGGACCCGGTGAAGTTCCCGGAGCTGGAGAAGACCCGCGGGGCCATCGCCGACGCGGAGCGGGCGCTGACGGATCTCCTCCCCGCGCTCCGCCAGAAAATAATCGACAACTGCGCGGGGGGCGGAGGCAAACCGCCGAAAAAGGGCAGCCTGCAACTGACCCCGAGGCTGACGTACACGTCGTTGAGGCAGGGAAGCAGCCAAGTGGAGCACCTCATCGAGCTCCCGGACACCCTCCCGGGCATACCCACGACGTGGATCCGCGTGAGCACTAACAAGAGCAAGAAGGTTGTCCGGTACCATCCCCCCGAAGTTCTCGAAGCCGCCGCGGCGTTGGAGCGATCCAGGGAGCGTCACTCCGCGGCGTGCGCGGCGGCGTGGCGCGGGTTCCTCCGGGACGACGCCGCGGGTGCGTTCCTGGAGCTTAGAGCCGCGGTGAGGGCGGCGGCGGGGCTCGACGCGCTCGGATCGTTCGCGGCGTTGGCCAGGTTGGACGGGTACGTGAAACCGACGTTACTCCCCGCCGATCACCCGCCGGCGATTCGTTTCACCGACGGCCGGCACCCGACCCTGGAGGCTACACTGGACCCAGGTGCGTTCGTGCCAAACTCGGTGGATTTGAGGCACGACGGCATCCGCGCGCTGGTCATCACCGGCCCGAACATGGGAGGCAAGTCATGTTTCATTCGGCAAGTGGCGCTTCTCGCGCTGATGTCGCAGATGGGCTCCTACGTCCCGGCGGCGTCCGCGGAGCTGACCGTGCTCGACGGGGTGTACACGCGCATGGGCGCGAGTGATAACCTCGCGATGGGATCGTCCACGTTCCTGGAGGAGATGTCGGAGTGTTCGTCCATCTTGAACGAGGCGACTTCGAACAGCCTGGTGGTGAGTTTCATTTTTTTTGAGTTTCTTATGGCAATTAGAATGACCTGACGTCTTGTTTAACACACACAGGTTCTCGACGAGCTCGGGCGTGGCACCAGCACGCACGACGGCGTCGCTGTGGCGCACGCGACTCTCGACTACGTCGTCTCCACGCTGAAACCCATGTGCCTGTTCGTGACGCACTACCCCGACGTCGCCCGGGACATCACGCGGAAACACCCGGCGCATTGCGACGTCAAGTACCCGAGCTACGTCGAGATTGACGGCGAAAGCGACGGGGACGATCGGAGGGTCGAGTTTTTGTTCAAGCTCGCGCCCGGGATCGCGCACAGGTCGTACGGTCTCAACGTCGCGAGGATGGCGGGCTTACCCTCGGACGTCATCGCCCGCGCGGGTGAACGCGCGCGGGAGATGGAGGAAGCCGTCGCGGCTCGCGCGGTGATGCGGGATATCGAGAGGCTCGGGCCGGAGGCGGCGACGGAGAGGGCGCAGAAAATGGTCGACCTCGCGGATGAGGTAGCCGCGGTGATTGACGCGGCGCTCGCGGCGGCGACGCCGGAGGAGGGCGCGGCGATGATCGAGGAGGCGCAAGCGAAGGTTCTCGCGGTGATGAACGACACGAATGAATAGTCTCGAACGTTTTACAAACATCAATCTTACGCTAAGTGTACTTGAATCACATCACACGGTGGGTCACAAAAATCATTTCTTTTCTCACGCCCCGCTTGGCGACGAGCCGTGGTCGCCGCCGTGTTTGTTCGCGTGCGACCAGTGCAGCACCGCGAGTGCGCCCGCACTCAACAGCGCGCACGCCGCCGCCCACACCAGCTCCAGCGGCGCGGTGTACGTCATGTGCAGCGACATCTCCAGCAGGTTCACCACCATGATGGCGACGATGATCTGGCCAACCTTGTGCTCCAAGTCGTCGATGGAACTGATGCGCAGCCACGCGGGTTTCTGGAGGTCGCCCTGGTTGAACTTGGTCCTGGACAGGAAGAGCTCGAAGGACCCGAGGCCGAAGACGAGGCACACCATGCCCAACAAGAACCTGTCCAGCGCGCCGACCGCGGCGGTGACGAGCTCAACCGGGTTGAAGTGCACCCACGCCATCACGCCCTCAAACACAACCTCCTTCACCCCCATCGTGAACAGAAGCGCGCCAAGCATGAGCGTCGCGCACACGCCGAGCAACACGAACCCGCTGGACAAGAAGAGCGATAGCCTGACGAACAAAAACTCAGCCTGGTTGAACGCGCGGTACTTGGTGGAGATGGTGGCGAGCTTGTCGCCCGCGCGGAGCTGCCGCTTGCGCTTCATCTTCTTGGCAAACTTTTTGGCAAACTTCTTCTCGTCCACGCCGGCGGCTTTCGCCGCCGCCGCCAGGTTGACGTCCGGCATCACCCACTTGCGCTGCTTCGGCGGATCCGGTTCAGCCTTTCCGGCGACGCGTTCGGTGGCGACGGAGGTGACGGCGACGGGTTCGCAGTGTCCCGTTTCGTCGCACGCATACACGCCCGCGAGATCTCCTTCATCGGAGCTCGAGAGTTCCTTGGCGACCGTCTCCACCTCCTCGAGGCAATCGGTCGCGTCGCCCGGCCCTAGCGTCTCCGCGAGTTCCTCCGTGAGTTCCCGGACCTCATCCTCCACGGTGGCGAGGAGTTCGTCGAGTTCCTCGTCCTCCGCGTCGACGGCTGCTTCGTCGATGATCTCGCCGATCGCGGCTCGTTGTTGCTCGAGTAGCGCCTGGGTTTCCTCGGCGAGGAGCGCCTCGTTCGCCGCGGCGCGCGTCGCGATCGTCTCCTTCTCCTTCTTCAGTCGGATCTCAGCCTCCTTGGCGAGTAGGAGCTCCTCGACGAGGCGTTTCGCCTCGGCGCGCGTCGCCTCGGGCGAAGCCTCGGGCTCCAGGAAGAATCTGTCAACCTTATTCTGCGCCTCTTCCCACTGCGCCGTCGCGTCCGCGGCGTTGAAGGCGGAGTCGGACGTCGTGGGATCGTTCGCGGGTGAATCCGCGGTGCGTACACCGACGATGTCATCGCCGTGAACGTCGCCGCGCGGGACCCAGCGCGCGATGCGAACACACCGGTCGGGGGCCCTGTTGCGTGATCCCGCAAGACTCATATCCACCCGGCGGGTCGCGGTCGATGACGGAGCTCCAAGGAGGTGATGAGGACGCGCGCGGGACGTCGACGCATCGCCGCGTCTCTGATGCGCCATACATGACGCGACAGGCGCCGGGAACGGCACGCGGAGCGCGACCGACGACATCCGGATGTCGAACCCTGCCTGTCGCGGGGGCGCCTGACTTGCGGATATGGTGGCCAGCTCAGCGAGCCGGGTCGGAAACGGTCATGATGACAAAGGCACCCTCGCTCGACTCGGATTTTGTGCTCGAGCAAATTTGCGGTTCGCAGCGAACGTGGATGCTGAGTCATTGAAATCTGGCGCCAATTATTCGCTCGCACGAGTAAATAGACTGGCGTCCACTCCGATATGCTAACCCTTTTGGCAAAAAAGCGGTCACATTGGCGAACGCGCGGCGGACGCGGGTACGGCGACATGGGCGATCCAAATCGCACGGGGCGACAGAGCCACAGCATCTTCGCGTTCAGCACCAACAAGGTGTCTCCGTTCGTATCGTGAGTGGCCCGCACGCACGCACGCACACATCGTCGCGCACGTCTTCATCGACGTCACCTCGCCACCGCCGACTCCCTCAACACCCGCGCGATGCTCCGTCCGTCCCCACTCGCGCTGACCGCGTCCATCACCCGTCCCGCGTTTCCCATCGTATCTCACAGGAAGCTACACGACATGGTGGACGATCCAACGCACAGGGACTACGTCCGGTGGTCCAAGGACGGCCGCTCGTTCATCATCACCGACGAGGAAAAGTTTGAGCGAAATCTATCCGGCGTCCTGCCCGTTCCCGTCTCGTTCATGGTGAACATGAACAACTTCCACCGCGAACTCGCAAACTACGGATTCAAGAAACCCGACGCGTACAAGCTGGAGTTCGCACACGATGGGTTCATACGGGGCGCGCCGGAAGAGACGCTGACTTTGGTGCGGCAAAAGGAAAACTACGGTCGATATCGAAAGGACATGAACGTCGCGGGGAAGCCGCCCGTCATCATGCGAGCCTAGGCGTGTGTCCACCCTGGTTCCTCGACACGTGTGTATTAACGCGATGTATCAACGCGATGTATTAGCTAGCCCTGTAGTCCCCCCGCAGCTGTATCTTTATTAACAATCAGCCTAAGAGTTAGAAGTTATTACCAAGTCAGACCCGTGTCTCCCTCCGCGCCATCCGGGTTCACAGCGAAGATCCGCATGACGTCGGTGAGTGTGACCACGCCGCGCGGGTGCGAGTTGGGCGAGTCCGCGACGTACACCCGGTGCGTCCTCGCCGTTGACATGACGCTCATGGCCTTCAGGAGGCTGGAGTGTGGGGTGACGGTGAGGCAGCGAGAGCGCCACGAGGGATCACCCGCCGGGTCCTCGCTCGATCGATCCGACGATCCGGCGTCTGTGTCTGTGTGCGCGTGTGAGGAGTCGGTTTGGAGGTTGGAGACGAGTGGCCTCGGCGGACCGCCGGGAAGTAGAGTCACATCCCCAAAAATGTCAAAGGGTAAGAAGCAACGTCATAAAGTCGATCCCCTATTTTCTGCACGCATCGTCCTGTGAGCCTCGTGAGAGCCGTTCACCTCAGCATTGAGGCTCACAGGAAGATTATGTGTCATAATTCAACAGCGGCGAATCATAAATAGGGCGCGCATGGCGTTGATTCTCCCTGCCTGGTACCTTGGACCACACCCGGTCCCGCAGAAACTCACCGACGGTCGACATCAACGCGTCCGCCAGGTCGTTCGCGCACGTCACTCGTCTGACATCCGACGCCGATATCGACCCGATCATGAACCGACCGTGTGTGTCCAGCACCGCCACCCCGCTCACCTTCAAGTTGTGCATCAACGCGAAACACCCGGCGACGGAAAAGTCGGACGTCACCGCCGCGACCGAGAAGACCCCGCGCGTTAACCCCAGCGACTCCATCGTCGCGGTTCTCGGAAAAGTACCGAGTAGATCTGGGTCCTGAACCATCAGGTCGAGCACGTCCAGCTGCGAAACCACGCTGACCCACCGAGGGCGCATGTCGGGAACGTACGAGTCGTCCTCCTCGTCGCTGGAGTCGCCGTGCCCGTGCCCGTTTGTCTTCGATGACGATTCAGATTCCGGTTCGGTGAAGACGGCTATGCGGTGCGACGGGTCGAAGTCTCCCACGCGTTTGTCCTCGAGCTCCCTCGCGTCCAGCCCGCGGCTGACGAAATCGAGCAGCGTGGTGTCCGCGAACCCGAGGTAACACGTGTCTCCGTCGTCGCCCGGTCGTGACAGTTTGAGCCACGTGTTCGTGGCGTTGGTGGCTGCGAACGCGTCGAGGGCGTCGCGGCGGGTCCGGGGCGCGGGTGACGAGGGCACGAGCTCGTCAGCGCCGGCTTCGATGTCTTCCGGGGGGTAGGGTCGAGTGACCGAAGAAGTCGCAGGGTGAAGCGTCGTGTGTTTTTGTTTCTCCTTGCATCGCCCTGTTTCCCGGCGTTTGGCCGGATTTGTCGGGAATACCATCACAAAACAGGGCGATGATAAAGGACATCGCATCGAAACCACGTCCAAGACAAACACGAAAGAAAAACACAGGAGTGTGTACACTTCACCCTGCCTGAGATACAAACTCCGGGTCCAAGAGCGCCGGGTACATCCCCCGCAGTATCTGCTGGAGCAACGACCCGACGCTGATCCAACCGGCGTATTCGCCCGTGGCTGCGTCCACCGCGGGCGCCGCGAGCACGTTCGCGGCGGCGAGGTCGCGCAGAGCCTGGAGAGGGCGCGGTAGGGTCTGGTCGGAAGAACCTGGGAAAAGACAAAAAGCCAAGAGCGTATCGCACCTGCCCGACCGTCGCGCGCGTGGGTATCGTGAGCACGCCGTGCGGCCTGCGTCGCCCCGCGCGGCGACCCGGCGGGCCCTCCGGCGTCCACCCGAACGCGCCGGGACCCACCGGCGTCACGCTGTCGCCTTCGTCGTCCGCGCACTCCGTCTCGCCCTCCTCTTTGGACTCGCGTCGGAACCGAGAGGTGTATCGCTTGAGGGTCCAGCCCGACAGGAAGTACCGCGCGTCCATGAGCTCGCCGGGCGGTATCGGATCGTTCGCGGGGACGTCCGGGATGCGATCCTCGGGAGAGAAGCGCGGAGTGTTGTCGTCGTCCATGTCGAGTAGTCAAGGCTGGCGCGCGAGGAGGTTGTGGGGCAAAAGCCAAAAGGGCGTGTGCTCCGACGGCACCCTCTGACTCGGCAACTCGTGAAGATAGGTTGGTGTCGGCGCGTCCGAGGAAAGATCAACGATTATGCGTGCTCGTGTTAAAACTGCGCTGCTGCTAGGCCGTCGCACACCCTCTCCACAGGTTTAGGGTACGAACACCCTAAACCCAAAACCTCTCTCCAAACAATTTTTATTTTGTACCTCTCGCGACTCCGCTTATCAGAAGAGGGCGTGACCCGTGAAGGTCTCCACCGCGATGAGCGCGACGATCCCCACCATCGCCGCCCGCCCGTTGGTCTGCTCCGTCTGCGCGTTGAAGATCTTCCTCGCCTCGGGTCCCCACGGCCCTCCCTTGAACACCTCTCTCCACGTCCGGGAAGCATCCATGGAGAACGGATCCGCGGTGTAGCCCTCGTTGCTGCTGAACGCCGGGGCCAAGGACGCGAAGGCCCACAGCTGGATCTGCGCGGCGAAGATGCCAAAGTTCGAACTGAACTGCTCGGTGAAGCTCTGGCCGGTGGCGACTTCCTGGACGACCGCGGTGAGGAAGCCGAGCATGGCGAGTCGGCCGTTGATGACCTCGGGGGCCCATCCCTCGAACGCGAGCACTTGTTGAGGGGTGAGCACTTTGGCCGGCGCGGACCACGGGGGAAACATGACGGCGTCGACGCGGTGGACGGTGAGGTTACCGATCGTGTCGTCCGCCTTGACGATGTTGGCGCCGTTCACGGTGGTTCCCGCGACGTCGAGGGTGAAGCGTTCGTTGAGGGTGGGTACCTCGCCATCTTTCAGATCGGCGGAGGTGACGGTGCCGTCGACGACGTGGTAGGTGAGGATGTCGGCGAGGGACTCGAGGCCGAGGACTTCTTCCTTGGACAGCTGGAGGTCCTCGCAGACCTGCGCGAACGCCGCGTCGGTGGGCGCGAAGACGGTCAAGGGCTTGTCGCCGGTGAGCGCGCCGGTGAGCTCAGCCTTCTCGACCGCCGCGCTGAGGATGGCGAGGTCGTCGCCGAGGAGCGCAGCCTTGGTGGTGACGGGCGCCGCGGTGGAGACCTGGCGGCGCAGGGTGGCGCCGCGGCCGCGGGTAGACGCCTTGGCGAAGGTGGAGACGCGGGTGGCGGTGCAGGCCATCGTCCTCTAGGTGGATATCTCTCGACGCGCGCGTCGAAGGGAGTGAACGGCGCCGCTTCGATGGATCGCGCTTCAGGATAAACTTTTCGTCAGTTCGTGGGCGCACAGCGAGCATCTTTCGTTTTGGACCAATCAAAAAAAAGAATCACGATGTTGTACGACGATCAGTCATGATCAGAAATTATGAAATAGACTATTTTTGCGTTGAGAGCATCATTTGACGGGCGCACCCTCTCCTCATCGCGCGCTCAGTCGTCATTGAACATGTCGTTAAATCAGGTTACATCAGAGTAGTCTACCAATCACCGCCGGCGTCCCTCACCTCTTAGCAGCACCCGCCCTTCTTCGCCGCGCCTTGTTCCACGTCCACGGTGTCTGGAAGGTAAACCTCCTCCTCCGCCTCGTTCTTCAGCGCGTTCCGGGCGATGCACGCGAACGCCTCCTCCACGTTGACGTCTTCTTTGGCGCTAGTCTCAAAGTACGGAATGTCGCCGTTGCCCTTGGAGGTGCACCAGCTCTTGGCCTTCTTCTCGCTCACCACTCTACTCGCGCCTTCGTCCACGTCGACTTTGTTGCCTGTGAACAAAACAACAATACGTCATTACAATTGCCCATACGAGAATTAAAATAAATATACTCACCGAGCACCACGAATGGGAAGTTGTCGGGGTCGTTCGGTGAGGCCTGGATGAGGAACTCGTCGCGCCAGTTCTCGAGGTTCTCGAACGTCTTCGCGGTGTTGACGTCGTGCACCAGGACGCAGCAGTCCGCGCCGCGGTAGAATGCGACGCCCAAGGACTGGAACCGCTCCTGGCCCGCGGTGTCCCAGATCTGCATGGTGACGAGTCGATCGTCCACTTGCACCTCTTTGGTGAGGAAATCGGCGCCGATCGTGGCTTTGTACTGCTTGCTGAACTTCCTGTTGACGTACTGGTTCATCAGGCTCGTCTTGCCGACGCTGGATCGTGTGGTGTGGAGGACGCGAGTGTCAGCGAAGGGGGCGTCGTCGTCGCTTCGAATGTTTTTGGGCGGGAGTTCGTGAAGGTGGTGGCGAGCGGGAGCGCGGGTCGGTCGGTCGGCGTGCGGCGGGGCACCGTTCGGAGCGCGCGGGTTCGGAGCGCGGGTCCATTCGGTGCGCGCGTTGACGCGAAGACGCGACGTCGCCGGTCGCGGTCGCGCGATCGAAACCCCGCCGGCGTCGCGTCGCCCCGTCGCGCGTAACCACCGGGTGAGAAATCTTGAAACACTGAGAAATGGCGCGACGTGGTTGGCGCGTCGAGAGCCGGCGGGATCGCGGCGGGGACGCACCCGGAGTCGCCCAGGATGATGACCTTCAGCAGGGTACGCTTGCGAGACGCCATGGCGACCGCTCGTTCACCTCTCGTGCGCTTCACGCGCTTCGAAGTGGGGCCCGGACGCGGGTGAGACGACGCCTCGGTGTTGAACTCGAGCCGGCGAGTTTGGTACCGACACCACCGGCAGAGTTTCGCCTCGACGAGGTTCCGTAAGCGCTTGGTAGCGCCGTCCTCATATCGATGGGCAACAAAGCCTCGAGCAAGTCCGAGCCGGCATCGCCGAGTACCTCCGCCCCGGCGAGTCCCGCTCCGCCGCCGAGACAAGCCCCCGCCCACGCGCCGGCCCCAGCCGCGCCCGTGCCCGCAGCGAAGGCCAAGCCCGCCGCCGCTAAGCTCGCAAAGAAAACGCCGATCGGAGGCAACCTCAAGCCCCATCCCGCGACCGCCTTCCCGACCCCGATGGCTCCCATGAAACTCACGTGCCGCGGCGCGGACCCCCGCGCGATGAAGGCCTTCATCGCCGCCGCCATCTCCGGCGCGGACGTCAAGTTCGTGCCCATGGCGAAGGGCGCGGAGGGCCACGGCGGCTCCCCCATCGCGCTCGCCGTCGGCGACGACGGGGCGCTCGTCCTCTCCGAGGCCAACGCGGTGGCGCGCTACCTCGGCGCGGCCAAGGCGCTCGCACCCGCCGGCGCCGCGCGATGGACCGCGGAGAGATGGTGCGAGTGGGAGGCATCCACCCTCGCACCCGCCGTCGCCGTCGCGTGCGCGTCCAACGACGGCGCACCACTCCAGGCGATCCTCGCGGGCACCCTCGAGACCCATCTCGCGTCGTCCGGCGGCGGATTCATCGCGGGCGGCGACGCGCCCTCCCTCGCGGACATCGTGCTCTACTCCGCGCTCTTCCCCGTCCTCGGCGAGGGAAGCGCGGCGGGCATCAACGGCGTCGCGGCCGCGGGGTCCAACATCGCGTCCTGGTTCGCGAAGTGCGGATCCATCGAAGCGTTCGTCAAGGGATCGGAAACCGCTCGGGCGTCGGCGACGACGGCGGCGTCGCTGTGCGCGCAGGACGGCCACGCGCGTCTCCTCACCGCCATGGCCGACGCGACACCCACGGATCCGTCCGACGAGAAGTTTTGCATCACGACGGCGATCAACTACGCCAACGGAGCGCCGCACATGGGACACGCGTACGAAGCGATATCAGCGGATTGCGTCGCTCGATACCACCGAGCGTACGGGCGCCCCGTGCTGTTTCAGACTGGCAGTGACGAGCACGGGCAGAAGATCGCGGAGGCGGCGGAGACGGCCGGTGTGACGCCGATCGAGCTGTGCGATAAGTACGTCGACGCGTTCCAAACTCTCAACGCGAAGACGAAGGTTAGCAACGACGTGTACAACCGGACCACTTCCGAGAAGCACAAGACCGCTTGCCGGAAACTGTTCGAGATGTCCAAGGCGAACGGGGATATCTACCTGGACACCTACGAGGGCTGGTACAACGTCCGCGAGGAGACGTTCGTGACGGAGACGGACGCCGCGGCTGCGAACTACCTCGACCCCGTCAGCGGGAAGCCCTTGAAGAAGATGAAGGAGGAGTCCTATTTCTTCCGTCAGTCGCGGTACCACGCTAAGCTCATCGAGCACATCGAACGTAACCCTTCGTTCATCCAACCGAACCGCAGGCGCAACGAGATCCTCGCCAGGCTTCGCGAGGATGAGCTCCGCGATCTGTCCGTGTCGAGGACCACGTTCGATTGGGGCATCCCGGTTCCAGACGCCCCGGGCCACGTCATGTGAGTTTCATTTTATTTCCATATAGGCAATTGGACTGACGTCGTGTTTTGTTTACAGGTACGTCTGGTTCGACGCTTTGACCAATTACCTCACCGGCACCGGCTGGCCGGAAAAGCCCACCGGCGACGGCATGTGGCCCGCGAGCGTGCACATCATCGGCAAGGATATCATCTGGTTCCACTGCGTCATCTGGCCGTGCATGCTCTGGTCCGCGGGGTTGCCGCTCCCGGCCGCGGTCTTTGGACACGGATTCGTCACCGCGGCGGATGGCCAGAAGATGTCCAAGTCTATTGGTAATGTTGTCGACCCGATGGAGCAGCTCACGAGGTACTCGTCCGATTCGTTCAGGTATTACCTGATGCGCAACGCGGTGTACGGCAGCGACGTTCCGTTCAGCGAGAGTAACTTGGTTTACGTTCACAACTCCGATCTCGCGGATGTCCTTGGCAACCTGGTGCACCGCGCCACTAACCTGTGCAACAAAAACTGCGGCGGTGTCGTCCCGGACTGTGTCCCGGAACCGGTGTTCGACGTCAACTTGCTGCGCGTGCAGAGCGAGCAGGCGATGAGTAACCTGGAGGTGCAGCGGTGCTGCGAGCTCGCGATCAACGCCATGAAGGACACGAACAAGTACCTCACCGATTCCGCGCCGTGGGCCGTCAAGGGCGACGGCGCCGCGGCGCGCAAGGCGGTTATCATCAGGTCCACGCTCGAGGCTGTGTACGCCGCCGCGCACTTCCTCGCGCCATTCATTCCGGACGCCTGCGACGCCATCTTTAAGAAGTTGGGCACGCCCGCGACGCCGGCTTGGCGACTTAAGCGGTCGGAGAATCTTATCCCGGGGACCGCGGTGTCCGTGGGGGATATCCTCTTCGCGAAGCACGAGGTGGAGGGCGCCGCAGGTGCCGACGGTTCATCTTCCGACAAGGCCGCCAAGGGCGGCGACAAGGACGGCAAAGGGAAGAAGGCTGAGGCGCCGAAGCCGAAGAAGAAGGAAGTTCCCGCGAACGCGCCGATCGACGTCTCCCGTCTTAACATCGTCGTCGGCACCATCACGAAGGTGGCGCGCCACCCCGAGGCTGAGAAGCTGTACGTCGAGTCCATCGACCTCGGCCCGGCGCTGGGCGTCCGCCAGGTGGTCTCCGGTCTCGTCGAGCACGTCCCCGAGGACGCGATGAACGGCGCCAGGGTTGTCGTGGTGGCCAACATGAAGCCCTCTAAGATGCGCGGCGTGGAGTCCGCCGCGATGGTGCTCTGCGGCACCGGGCCCGACGGCACCGTCGAGCTCGTGGTGCCGCCGGGCGGTGTGCCAAACGGCGAGCGGATCGTGGTGAGTGGGTTCGAGGGCGACGCGGATGAGCAGTTGAACCCTAAGAAGAAGGTTTTCGAGGCGGTGGCGCCGGATTTTGCGGTGCTTTCCAGCGGGGAGGCTTCGTACAAGGGGGTGGCGTTCGGGACGAGCGGCGGGGCGTGCAGGCTCACCACGCTCACCGCGGGGACCATTCGGTGAATGGGATGGACGCGTACACACGCGAGAGGTGTTCAGCCTATTATAGACTATTATCAATGATACGCCCGTCTCACGCGGCAGGGTGAATGAAAAATATTTCACCGAGCCGAGTCATCGTGAACGTGACGTAGAGGCAGCCGTGAGCCGCGATGGATAGACTGGATCTCTCTCGTCACAACTTCGCCGCACGGCACGCATCGTCCGCTCGGCTGACGCGAGCGATTCGGTGATGGCCGCAAGTGCGATGGCCGCGATGATCCCGCGGGTCGCGTCGCCGCGTGCGCGCGCGTCGACCGCGGATCTCGGGACGTCCGGTCGCGCCCATGAGCTCGACGTCCACCCGACGAAGCTCATACATCATCCGCGTCTCACCGGTCGACGTCTCGGAGGACGCGCGTCTCGACGGCGGCACGTCGCGCGCCTCTTCGGCGGCGGCGGCGGCCAACGAACCGCGCGCCTCGATCCTTTCGCGGACGATCCCCCGGTCGCCAAAGATCGATCGCTGCCCGACGTGGGATGGGAGATGGAGGTGCCCGTGACCACCGGGAAATTTAAGGATTACACCCTCGTCTGCTCGGCGTTCACCAAGGATGACGTGCCGGCG
>Ga0257106_1000081_pt1 | contig 56720 bp, 34 predicted proteins | sample LP_taG_3_FD_190177 | JGI IMG/M metagenome (GOLD analysis project Ga0257106, IMG submission 190177) | Marine microbial communities from Northeast Subartic Pacific Ocean, Canada - LP_J_2011_P26_10m | ecosystem: Environmental > Aquatic > Marine > Oceanic | place: Canada: Northeast Subartic Pacific...
CTTCTTCCGTTTTCTTGCTCGCGTCTGCTTCTTTTCTCGATCCGTACACCTGGCAACTGTTTTCTAAACACGTCATTGGTTGCTTGTCTACGGTCTGCGTGAGCATGATTTCGCGTTCGGGATCAACTTTATCGTTCCCATTCTTTGATACTGGCGGAAGAGATTTTTCACCGGCGCCCGTCAGTTCGTGCGCGCGCCAAAACCATCTGCATTCACACCATTTCCCGGTATTATCTTCGAAACAAGATTCGATTTGGGCGATATACATTGGCTCTTCAGGATTGCCAGGAAGCAAGTACGCGCTCCCACCAACTCTGTATTCAACGTCAGACTTGATGAATCCTTCATAATACATGCGATTGGAAGTCAATTTACTTTGTTGGGGGATCTTCTCACCGATCCATTTGACTTGCGCAAAGTGGTCTCCATCATCCGGGTCGATTTTGCTTTTACGCTGGTTCTTCTTCTTTTTCTTCCCATCATCTCGAGCGCTCACCTGTCCATTCTTAGCATCTTTACGCTTTTTTATCAAAGAACTCGTCATTTTTTCCGTCACGCCGTCTACAGCTTCATCCGATGCCTTCTTTTCTATAAGTTCCTCCATCCTGATCGTTTTAGCGCTTTTCTTGGGAACCTCTTTTTTAGCATCCGCCACCGACGGTGTTGATGCGTTGCAATACCTCGCCGCGTGCAAACTACATCCATGCGCAGTAGGAAACACCTTACCGCAAGTGCTACATCTCAGCGGATCGTCCACCCTATTCGCGGTCGCCGGTACTCGTTTTCTCTTCTCCAAAATGGGTTGTCTGGGAACATTTTGTACTTGATCGACGGGGACGGTTGGATCGAGCACGCGCGCGAACGCTTTGACTCGATCTGGAGGAACTGACGTTGGCTTTTCATTTCTTGCTGTTCTCATTGTGGTCGGTGACGTCTTCGTCGGCGAAGGCTTTGGAATTGGGCTGTTCTTTGGCACCGCTCTCGGCGGTCCCGGCGCTTTCTTCGGTGTTGTCGTCGTCGCCGCCGCAAAGATATCCAAATCATCATCGTCGGAATCCTCGTGGCGTCCCCAATAACTGTTTCTCCCCGTCAGCACGTGCTTCAAAATCAATTCTCTCTCCAATTTGCTCTTCCTTTTTTGCGATACGTATACCGGACTCGTCGCCGCCTCAAGAGACGACCCTGCCGCCGCCGCCGCCGCCGCTTCCTTCATTTTCTTCTCCACAGTTGTGTACCCGTAGCTGAAAACGGCCACTTGTTCTTCACCATTCTTCTTCTCGTACCGTTTGGACCATTTGATGAGCTTTTCCTTCTTCTCGAGCCAGGCGGCTTTTCTCTCTTTCAAGGTTGCTCTCGCCGGCGTCCTCGCTGATTCGTCCTTCTTCTGCTTCTTTTTCTTTCCTCCATCGTCCTCTTCCTCCTCTTCCTCTCCCTCTTCTTTCGCGATCAAATCATCCAAAGCTCGCTCGCACTCTTTCATCGTGAACGGATATTCCTCCATCTTCGTCGCCATCCTCATCGCGTCTGAGTTCGTCTTGTGAATCTCCTCCACCAACGTCTTCGTGCTCAATTCCGGTCGAAAAATCTCTGACGCTTTGTTGTTGTTGTTGCCGCTGCTGCTCACCTTCATTTGTCCGGCTAAAAGTAATCGAGTCACGTAGGACTTGATGATTCGTTTCCGGATCGTGTGCAAGGATTCTTCCATCATCTTTAATTTAAAGTTGTTGTTCTTGTTGTTGTAGATGTTGTGTGTGTTTAAGTGTGTTGACTTTCTCCACTTGTTTGAATTTTTGTGTTTTTTTGCTCTTTTGACGACTTTTTAGATGAAAATTTTCTTCAAAATCTTGCCTTTTTTTTGGTCTCTTTTGAAGGGAATTTTCTTCATTCTTTTTAGGGGAGAAATGGTGACTACCTCCTCTGTTGCTCGCGAAAATGACGTTGTGAGATATGTCGCTGCTTCGAGTATTTAAGAGCAGAAGCTCTACGAACGCAAATACGCCGACGACGAAAACGAGTAAGAAAAGATGTTCTTCGCTGTTATCGTCGTCGTCCTGCGCTTTCCTCCTCCTTTTCCTCCTCCTCTTTTTGTGTCTTTCGTTCAATCTCTTTGACGACGAATCAGACGATGCGCTCGCGTTGAGAAGAAGAGAAGAAGAAAGGGAGGAAGACGATGACGTGGGGAGATTTACGACGACGACTACTACTATTTCATCCACCAACGGTATTGGTGACGCGAGTGTGAGAAGAGGGAAGGCGTGCGGGAACGCGCCAAAGGCGCTTTTGCCGGACGATTTGGCGGTGTTTTTCGACGCCTCTTTCTCCAACGAGGAGGAGGAGGAGGAGGAAGAGACGAGTAAAAACGTTTTAGAAGACGTCGACGACGAGAACGAAGACGAACCTGATACCTTTCATAATCATGACAGAAGGAGAAGAAGAAGACGGCAGTTATTAATATCCAGAGCGCGCGCGTTTGCAAATAGAAACGGGTTGACCATGCCAACCGGGTGCGACGAAAAGATGGGTTTCGTCAAGCACGAAAACTTTGGCGAAGGCGCAAAGCCTAGAATCGCGTTTAAAAATGAAGGAGAGAAAATGCTAAAAAAATGCGTGGAGACTACGAAACGAGGAGAGGATTGCGTGAATATAAATGCGGTGGAAGCGGCGAAAGGTATCGCCAAAACGTCTGGGTTTATGACGACAACGACGAATGGTGGTGGTGGTAGTGGTAAAAAATATCAATACGAAACGTGCGCGTTAGTCGGTAACGGCGGTTCTGTTTTGAGGAAGAAGTTTGGCAAGTATATCAACAATCACGACGTCATTGTTCGATTCAACATGGCACCAATTGGTGGATTTGAACAACACGTGGGAAATCGAACGGATGTTTGGGTAAACGGACACGAAGCGAGCAAAAGACTTTGTTGCATAGGATCGGCGAAGATGGGTACCCATGCGAAAGATCACGTCATGTGGTTCCCAGCGAAACAAAACGTGATAAAGTCGGCATGCGAAAAGCGCAGAATAAAGACAAAAGCGTTGAGCGATAGAGAAATACCAGGGTACGTCGCCAAGATGAATAAAATGAGGTACGAAAGCAGACGTTTAGGTTTAGGTAAAAATTACGACAATTGGTTGCAACTCACCACGGGGGCACACGGTTTATTTTATTTCCTCTCTAAATGCAGGAGAGTATCCGTGTATGGTTTTAGCGTGTGGAAGGAGAGAAACGCAATGGGGGAGAACTTAGATCAATACGGAGGTAGAAAGTCAAAGGTGCACAGCGGAAACATATTCCACGATTGGTCGATGGAAACAAACGCTTGGAAAATCTTGCATGTGGCAAACGTGCTCGACGTGTGCACTTGATCTTTAGGAATTAGGAAAAAGCAATAGCATCATTAGAAGTATTTAGTGATATTACATTATGTAGAGTATAGAAGAACTCTTTATTAGATCTTTTGAATATCTTTCAGTAACTTCGAAGCTTCTACAGACGAGGCGTGCGCCGCTCCGTCGACGTCGCGTTTGCGAGCCAGAGTCTTCAGCGAAGAAAAACACGTCTCGTGCGTCTCCGTGTTTTCGTGGAACTCTCTATTCAACTCTTGCTCAATAGCATCGCATTGCCGTTCGAAATGCTTCAATGTATCCTTGGTAAAGGTAGGAACATTCGTAAAGATATAGTCTTGAAAGTTGGAGAGCGAGCTTTCAACACACCTCCGAACGATTCGCGCGGTTGAAAACTTATTTTTGCACTCGAAGATATCGAACGCGTTTTCATCTAGCACAACACCCGCATCGTTAGTCAATGATTCTGACGTCGAAGAGTTCAACATCTGCACGAGCGTTGGCGACGCTTCAATGTTTTTCACGTCGTGCTTGATTTTTTCCAACGCGTCCACGAATAAGTCCGTTATAGAAGCGTTTTCGTACTGGATCAACAACGCATCTAACTTTGACGTCGAAAGCATCAAAAACTCTCGAAAACAATCTCGAAAACAAGCCATTGCAATTGCGCGAAGTAATCTTTCGTCGTATGCCGCACTCCTCTTCCCTTTTTCGCTCACCACGTGAGAAGGAAAAATTTTTGCGAGTCCGTTTTCAAGTGTGTAGCTTTCGTTGCCAATTTTGAAGAGCAAGACAGATGCGATGAGCGAAGAGGCCGCCGTCGAGGAACCTCCGTTAGTCTTGTTGTTGCGTTGCAAGTATGGGCTATTTGGTAATCCTTGCGACGGGGATAAATACGGAATGCAAGAAGAATTGGCACGACAACTACCAAATCCAACCAGTCGCGCGCAGAGAGCGTGGTGACTCGTCGCGAACAAGGCGCGTGAAAATCTACCAAACTCGTCTCTCCAACTTTGTAACAAAAGAGGACGCTCTTCCGAAAACGCCTTAATATCCGCGATAATGATGTTAGCTGTAGTTTCGTGCGTGCTCAAGAAATCCTCGACGGCATCGGCGACGATGGTTGGCGACGCCGCAGCTGTATTGCTCCCCGAGGACGACAACAACTGTTCGATTTGCGAAATTTTCTCCGATAAGATGGACTCTCGTCGTAAATGCGCGTCTTCGATGCGTTTTCGAATACTTTTTTCTACAATTTCTGTCACTCGATCGCCGAGAGCACACTTTGGGAGTAGCTTATGCGCAGATGCCAAATCGGCAGCCATGTTACCCAACGCCGCGCACATGTGTCGCACCGAGGACAAATTTCCCATATTCCCCTCCTCTTTGGTCGCGCTTTCCCCGTCGATAAAAATAACTTTCAAAAGCTCAAAATATCTGCGGAAAACAACTTTAGCAAAGTCAACTAAAGGCTGACGACTATCCTCGGGGAAAACTTCCAAATACGATGCCGCGCACTTTTGGAACTCGTTCAAAAATAGCTCGTTTACTTTCCCGAGCTTTGGTTTGAATAACGAGTCCACCGTCGTGGACGTTTCGGCGGCTCCACCTGAATCGCTACGAATGCTACTACTCTTCCTGATGTCGGATTCTAAATCCGTTAAAATTTTCTCCAATTTATCCTTCTCTGCGTATAAGAATTCTTCGTGAACTTCGTCTCGAGGCACGCCTAACAACTTTAAGCACTCCGCGCACGAGTGCGAGGAAAGCTTGTTCACGAGATTTTCGAGCGCGTTGGAATCATCTTTACCTCCCTCGCCGACGCCAACCGTTTGCGAAACTGTCGCATGATAGCTCGAACGAACTCGTTTCTTCAACAAACTTGCAATCGCATCCGAGATTTTCATCGTTTCATTCTTCGCTTCCAAGAAAAGTTTCCCGCTCTTGTGTTGTTGTTCGCCGCTAACGCCCGAAGAAGAAGAAGAAGAAAACTTCTCGAGCATCGGTTTCGTCTTCGCTATGATTCTCACCGCCTTCTCCACGCGAGCGCTTCCAGAAGAAGAAGAAACAGACCCAAATAAAACGTTTCGAATCGTCGCTGGCGCCTTCAAAGCTTCTTGGATATTAAACAATACGTTTTGCACCTCCCTCGCTCTTTCGCTTTCAAAACGTTTCGCGTCTAACGTTTCGTTCAATTTCCTCGCCGCCTCTGCCGCTTCCTTCGTCGCCTTCTCCACCTTCACGCTTTCCTTCTTCGTCAACTGCTCAATTTCCGGTCGCGCGTTTTCGATAAAGTCCGCCGCGTTGATAAACTTTGAATAGTTTTCGTACACCGAGTGCGTCCCGTGCGATTCCAGACGTTTGATCTCTCGGGAAACGTTCACGTATTCGTTCTGTAACTCTCCGATCGTTTTCGTTTTTAGCATTTCTATGAGATTTTTGTTTTGAATGCTACTGTTGTTATTCTTCTTCTTGTTGTTGTCGTCGCTTTGTAGTTGAGACATAGTCGATGTCGCTCCCGCGTGGGCCTTTTCCTCCTCTTTAGTCCAACTTTTCATTCCATCGTTCGTTTGCTCGTTTTGTTCCTTAATCTCCCTCGTCTTCTTCGACGATTGTTTCTGTTCTTGTTCTTGTTCCTCCTCCTCTTGCTGTTGCTGCTGCTGTTCGTGGTAATACGATTTCAGCAAGTCTTGCACTCGCTTCTCCTTCTCTTTCTGTTGTTTCTCTTTTAATAAGAATTGCTCCGGATTGGAGGCGGACATCTGTTGTTGTTGTTTGTTGATGTTTTCTCTCTCTTTAAATCTTTCGAAAGCGATGATGGACGACTGGTATAAGTAGTGTTGGTTGATAACCCGCGCCGAGTGTTTCGTTGCCAAGAGAGAAGACGAGAGAAGAGACGAGAGAGAGACGACGTAAACGACGACAATAAAGGACAGACAAAATCTTCTGAGGAATGTTTCAAAGGAAACGGCAACACATTTCCCCATTCCAAAAGAGCCTTTTGCACACCCTTCTTCGTTCGATAAAGAAGAAGACGACGACGAAGAAGACTTATAAGAGATTTGTTGAAGTATATATATATATTAATGTCTTCGAGCGGAGGAGGCGTTTTGGGGGGAGAACTGAACACGATATCGACGAACAACAACAACAACGAAAAGACAAAGAATACGAATACGAAGAGCAACGGCGAAGAGACTACTACTACTCTTACCGCGACACCAGAGAGCAGTCAAATAAACCATCAAAATCAATCGAACTCGGAGAATTCATCATCGACAGGAGGGGATTTCATGTCGGACTGGAAGTCGTTCGCGGCGAAAGCGACGAGCTCGTTCAACGAAGCGTCCCAGTCGATTTCGGAAACGTTGCGAGAATCCGGCGTGAACGACGTGGTCGCGTCGACGACGACGAATGTTAAATTTTACGCCAATTCGGCGTACGATATGAGCGCGAACGCGGCGTCGAACGCCGCGGAGTTCACGACCAACGCGGCGAAGGATACGATGTCGGCGTTACAAAGTCTCGATCGAGAGCGCATCGCGTGGAGCATGGCGTTTACGTTCGTCAGCGGGTTGAGTTTAGCGCTCGCGTTCACGGTCGGTATAGCTACGATTGCGTTGTTCCCAGCCAAATTCGCTCTGTGCTTCTCTTTGTTTTCTGTTTCAAACATTTGCGCCGTCGGCGCGTTGCGAGGCGCGAACGAACAAATCAAACACATGTTAGATCCGGAACGATTATACGTCTCCTGCGGGTTCGTCGGAACTATCTTATTCACCTTATGGGCCGCGTTAATTAAGCACTCGTACTTTCTCACCGTGATGGCCTCCATAGCACAGGCGTTGGCCTTGTTGTATTATCAGTTGAGTTTCTTCCCGATGGGCGCGGAAGGTTTCCGGGTCGTCTGTAAAGTCGCTTACGCGACTGTCGTAAAACCAACGTTTTTGTTAGCGCTTCGGTTCGTAGGAATGGTTTTACCGACCGGTGGTAGTGTAGGGCACGCGAGACGGAGAAGCGCCTCGCTGTTACCAACGTAGTAGAGGAGAAGAAAAAGTTTTAGAAAGAAGAGAGAGAGAGAGAGAAAGAAAGAGTGTGTGTGTGTGTTCGTGGCGCTTATTTTATGCGCGCGGATGTGAAGTTTTAATAAATATAAGAAGAAGAGTAGTTCCCTCCATTTATCTGTCGTACACAAACACCCAACCGCCACACACAACAACACATCGCTGAATAAATACGACGATATAATCATGCACCTATCATCATCATCGTCCGTTACTTCACCAAACTCGTGGTCCTCTCTGTCGTCGTTCTCGAGTAAAACAACACCACGAACGAGAACACGAACGAGCGCGAATTCGTCGACTTCATCATCGTCGTCGTCGTCGACAATCAGCGAACGCAAAGGCCAACCGATCAAACCAGGACAGTCGTACCCGGCAAAAGAGCACTGCTCGAACTGCGGGTTGTGCGATACTTCTCTCATATCGTACGTGAAAGACGCGTGCGCGTTTCTCGGACCGGGGATGTCCAGAATAGAAAAGCTGGAAGAAAAAGTGCACGGAAAGAGGAGGAATACGGAAACGGACGAGTTACGGTTGGGGGTTTTATTTAATTCGGACACGAAAGATAACACGAATAACAGCTCGCAATCGATTTTTTACGCGAAGAAGAAACAGCCGGTGGAGAAAGCGCAGTGGACTGGGATCGTGACGTCGGTCGCGTTGGAGATGTTGAGGACGAAGACGGTCGATTGCGTCGTCGCGGTTGGTTCCGGGGAAGCGGACGCGAGGAACCCGGAACCGAAGTTGTGCTTTACCGAGGAAGATATTTTAGCGTGCAGAGGAGTGAAACCGTCGTTATCGCCAAACTTGAAAGTTTTCGCGGAAATTGAAATCAATCCGGAGATTAAAAACGTTCTGTACATCGGCGTCGGGTGTTCAGTCGTCGCTTTGAGAGAAGTCGAGCAATATTTAGGATTGGATAATTTATACGTGTTAGGAACGAATTGTGCGGATAACGGAAGGACGGATGGGTTTTATAAGTTTGTAAACAATGCGACGGATAAACCGGACGAGGTTTTACACTACGAATTCATGCCGGATTACAAGGTGCACCTGAAGATGAGAGACGGAAGTTACGAGAAGATTCCCTATTTTTCGTTACCGGCGAAGGAGTTATCGTCAGGCGTCATCGCCGAAAGTTGTAAATCGTGCTTCGATTATGTCAACGGTCTCGCCGATCTCGTCGTCGGGTACATGGGCGTCGATTATGACGAATCTATCCCGATGAATTTGCACCCGCAATACGTCACCGTCCGAAACGAAAGAGGACAAAAAATGATTGATTTAATAAAAAACGATTTGCAAATAACGCCGTCCACCACGAGAGGCGACCGCAAACCGTTCGTTTTACAAACCGTCATCTCCGACGACGAGGCTTATTTAGGCAGAGGCCCTGAAAAAGGTGCCCCTCGATTCGTGGGAAATTTGATCGCGTGGGTGTTGAACAAAGTCGGGCCGAAAGGAAAAGAATTTGGCTTGTACAGTTTAGATTATCACACCATTCGAAACTATTTATACGTGAATAGAATTTACGGCAAGGAGCGAGCAAAGGAGCACATTCCGAGTTACGCCATGAAAATTGTAGAGGAGTATGAAGGGGAGAATGGAGATATTTCCAAGCGGTTAGAGTTGTAATTTTACATTATTATTTATTCGCGCGTGCATTTTGATTCACATAAGTTTACAAATGTTGTCATCTACTATCGTCGTTTTTGTTGCTCCTCTCTTGCTTTCTTCACCGCCATCGCCTTCTCGAAAAGCTTGCGGTTGTAGTCCAAGTTTCGGTTCTTCGTTTTCTTTTGCTCTCTCGCTTCTGCCTCTCTTTCCGTTTTGCGTTGCAGCGCCTTCTCAAATAACTCCGCGTCGAGCACAAACGCCGCCGATTTCGTCGCCTTTGCCGGATTCTCCTCGATTTCCTTTTTCGCCAACTGAGCCGCTTGATCATTTTCCGCTTCCTTTTGCTTTTCTACCGCCTTCTCGGTGTTCAAAATCCCGTAACTGGACATTAAATCCTTCTGGTACGTGATTAAATCTTCCACTGTTTTCATCGAAGTCACCTTCTTTTTAATGCGTTTCAATAAAAGCTCGCCGTAGTCGATTTTCTTCTCCTCTTCGGTCTGGTCGTGTTCGTAATCCTCGAAATCCATCAAAGGATCGTTCTTGTCGTATTGCCACCTACGATCTGCGATCCATAAATCGTCGTCGTCCTCTTTCACCGGATCGTCGAACCACTCTATTTTCTTCGTCAATCGTTTCTCTTCCTTCTCTCTTTCCTTGCGCATCTTCGCGTCGAACTCCTCTTTCTCCTTCTGTCTTCTCTCAAACTCGTCCATTTTATATTGCGAACTCGGGTGCGTGTTCTCGAACCACGCCAACGCGGCTTCTTCTTTTCGTCTCTCTTTTTCGTTCTTTTCCCGTTTCATTTCTCGTTTAAACTCTGTCGGTGTTTTCAGGAGAGACGCGCGCGTCAACTCCACCACGTTTGTCTCATCCTTTTCGTCTTCACCATCTTCTAATTTCGGACCGACGCGACGCGGATGATTCTTTCCCGATGGCGCACTCTTGCTCGTTCTTTCTCTGCTCGACGAAGTAGAAGAAGAAGATACAGGCGAGGAAGATTGGTGTTCTCTCTCGTAATCCTCTTTGGTGCCCATTTCGACGACGACGACGTTGTTGTTGCTGTTGTTGTCGGACGAAGAATTCGAAGCCGCGTCTGCTTTCTTTTTGGACGCAACAGATGCGAACAAATCGGTCGGTTTCGCGACCGGTTTGCTCGAAAACGCGGACACAAAACTGCTCTTTTCGTCGTCCACCAGAAAGAGCGAAAAGAAGACGAAGAAGAACCACGCGGAGAAGACAAACGTTCTCGTCGTCGTAAAAGTCATCTCTCTCTCTCTCTCTTAGTAGAGTAGTAGTAGAACAAAGTTTTTTGACGACTGCTCTGTGTTTTCTTTCGAGAGGAGAGAAATTTGAGAGGAGTGTTTTTTTCAGTTTTTTCGTTCAGTTTTTTCTTCCTCTTCTTCTCATTTTCTTCATTCATCAGTCCTTTCTCTCGAGCGTGCGCTCTCTCTCTTCTCTCTCTTACACCACTCATCGCGCTCTTCTCTCGTTTTTATCACACTCTCTTCTTGATAACAGAGAAGTAGAAGAAGAAAACAAAGAAAGATGAAGAAGGAGATGGAAGCAGACGATGAGTCGTTTGGATCCTATTCGACCTGCTTTGAAGTACGCTTAAAAGCAGCGCTGAGAGAGATGCAACTCGGGCAAAGCTTTTCTTGCTCCTCGAATACAAATTCGAAGAAGAAGAACGATGATGATGTGATGAACAACAACAACGAGACGACGACGACGGAAGACAAAGAAGACAAAGAAGACAACAAAGAAGAAGAAGAAGAGAAGAAACGAATAACGCAGACGAGAAAAGAGATTATCGAGAAACACATCTTACGAGACGCGAGGAGAGAGAACGACGAAGCGCTCGAGAAAAAACTGTTAACTGCTACTGCGACTACTAAAACTTTAGCGTTATATAAAGAGAACGCGACGGTGGCGGATGCGTTTTTAATGGCGGCGGGAAAGATAACCAGCGCACTCATCGAGGCGTACGAAGATTTTTTAGACGATTCTTCTTCTTCTCAGTGCGCTCTGGCGGACTTTATATCAGACGCGCTTCTTCGCGGCGACGACAAAGGGAAAGACAAAAGTAAAAAAAGTAGTAGTAGTAATAGCAAAATTAACGATGCGAAGTCGTCGACGTATCGCGCATTCTTAGAGGTTCTTTTGCTCGTAGCAGAATCGGAGGAGTTGAAAGACACGCAGCTTCGTTTGTTGCCGTTTCGGTTCATAGAAGACGTCTTCGCGCAGAGTTCTGTGGAAGATTGCTCGGATATCGTGAACAAATACTTGTTCTCCGAAAATTTTATACCGAAGGAGAATCAAGGATACGAAGATGGAGATTACTATCCGCACGATATAGACGGCATAAAATATCCCGAAGAGAAAACGGGGAAAAAGAGGGTAAAAAGTAAAACGAAACTCATTCAGAAGGACGTGTACGACAGATTAATAGTCATCATGGACATTAAAAAAGAGTTCGACGAGAATGGACTGCGAAAGATGAAAAGCGCGAGCGAAATTTACAACCAGACCGGGCCCGAAAAATACGACTGCGGTGAAGAGTGTCAAGTCATCATGCTCAAGTCTTTTGACGAGCTTTTAAATCGATCGTCGCAAATATTACACGCGGAATTTAGAGGGAAATGTATGTTAATGTCGAACGGAGTCAAAGACTTCGCCGAAAGCGCGCACGTTGCCGCGGGCATAGATTTCATCGCCGAAGACGAATGCGATAAAGTTGCAGAAAAGAAAGCAAAAGATGGTAAAAATAGCAAACAGTCAAAGAAAAGCGTCTCGAAGACGAACAATAATAATAATAATGATAATAACAACAACAACAAAAAGAATCCAGCGCAAAAAGACGATGAGGAAAATGAGGAAGAGAAATTGAACGCAATTGCTCTGGATGATTTGAAAACCGTCGAGAAAGTCTTCCGCGAAGCGAACGAGGATTTCGGCGATGAGTTCGATGCCGTCATTTCTCCGCAGTTATACTTTGCATTTTGGGAGGCTATGGAGTTGTTCGGTGAACCGATCATGGCGTGTAAACTGCACGTCTCTTCTGTGGACGATTTTCAAAGCAAAGTCGTGAAAAATTTAAATATCGTTTTAGAAAAGATTAAAGCTATATCTCCGTTTAAGAAGCAAATGCTCAGAGAGGAACTTCTGGAGCAACTTGCACTCACGGGTACGTTAAGAATTTCAACCGCTCGGGCGTTTCCGTTCCAAATGCGAGATGGGTTCTTCTTGAGAAATTTCTTGGCCCAAGCCGCCATGTTCTTGCACTTTGTGCTCTTTCATTTCGGCGACGACAACAGCCCTTTGGAAAAAGAGCACGCAAAGGAAGTCGTAGCGCGAGATGAAAGAATGAAGAAACTGTACGAAGAACAAACGAAAGGTAGGATAATCATAGACGCGATTCAAGAGACGGAAGATCGCATGCGAGAGGAAGCGGAAGCTATGGGCGTAAAATTAAAAAAGACGGGAGATAAAAAAAGCGACGGTGACGCGATGGATGTTGACAAAGGTGATAATAATGGTGATGATGTCGATGATGGCAGACCGCGCCGTCGAGTGAATGTGCCGAAATTTGGATTCTCGGAAGAGCAAATGACGATATGGAGAGAGACAATCGTTCCAGTTGCGAAGGAGTGTTTCGAGAAAGTTTTGGATGTCGTCGAGAAAACTGACGTGTCTCCTGAGCAAGGTAAGAAACTGCGAATATTTCTCGTCGCGACCATGTACTCCACCGAACACTACGACACTTGGGTGGATATGGGCTGCCCTTCCTTTGAAAGAGAAGAAATCGACGTCGTCGCTGAACAGAAAGAATACGAGCGAAAAGAAAAGGAAAAAGAAGACGCCGAAAATGCAAAGTATCCGGAAGGATACGTCCGATTCGAAAACAATCCGGAAATGGAGAGAATATGGAATTTGTATCCGAGTTATGAAGCGGCGATGACAGATCCTGAACGTAACAGATATTCGAAACCAGAATTTATGAACGAGTTTTTGCAAGTAGTATACGACGAGATGGATCCAGAGGCTCAGATTGAGGAGGAATACAAAACGAAGAACGACACCATGTATCGCTGGAAAGCGTTTCGTTTGATTCGACAGTGGAACTTTGCCGCCTTTCGAAAGATGAAGAATAACGATTTGGAGACGATTGTTCCGGAAATTTTGGGTTTAGATCCTCCAAAAGGATGGAAACCGCACAATCCAGTGGACTTTCGCGACGTTCCCATTGAGATGCCGGACACGATCGACGGTGAAAAAGTCGATAAATCGTCGCATCACGAACTCACAGAGGAAGAGATTGATAAAATCATCGAAGAAACCCACGCAAAATGGGTGCTCGAGAAGCAAGAAAAGGACAAATTGGAGGAAGAAAAGAAAGCCGCGGACGAACTCGCCGCGAGGGCAAAAGAAAAGGTTACGGAACAACAGCCAGCGGCGCGGAAGCGATCGCCGCAGCGTCTTAGTGTGCCTTCTGGAGGCGGCAGAGGAAGGGCTGCGCAAGAGGCGAGAGGTCAACAAGGCGGGCGTGGTGGCAGAGGAGCTCAGCAGCAATCACAGCAACCACAGCAGCAGCAGCAACAAAGACAGCAACCACAGCAAAATAAAATGGGTAAATTTGATGGCGGTGGTCGAGGTGGTGGCAGAACGCAGCAACAAGCACAGCAAAGAATGGGACGCGACCCGCAACAACAAATGCGTCAACAGCAACAGCAACAGCAACACCAGCAACAGCAGCAGCAGCAGCAGCAACAGCAGCAGCAACAACAACGTTCCGCATCTCACGATCGTTATCCTCCTTCTCGGGGTCCTCCACAGGGAGGAAGAGGAGGAAGACCAATGAATCAGCCACAACAACAGCCGCAACAGCAACAAGCCGGTGGAAGAGGCCAACAACAACAAGGTGGACGCGGAGGGCGTGGAGGGCGTGGAGGGCGATCTGGAGGTCCTCCACCAACGAAGAGGACAAGGCGATGATGATGAGGTGTGGTCTTAGCGTATACTAGGTAGTAGTAGTCTATTGCTCGCTCGCGTTTATTAGTTTACAAAAAATTTTCTGTACGTTCTATTTATCAGAGTCGTAACAAGAAAAGAATCCTCCAACGTCTAATTGCTTATTTTCCTTCGCTTCTTCTTCTTCTTGTTTTTCCTCTTCCTCCTCGGATGAAAGCATTTCCTCCTCTACTTCCTCGATGACTTGCTTCTTTACTATGCTATTTTTCGTTCGTTTCACGGGATCGTCCACGAAGGAGAACATTTTTAAGCGCTTCAAGTACTCTCGGTTCAACTCTTCGCTTCTCTCTTGAGCGACTGCGTACTTTCGCAAGTCATCAATATTCTCCACAAAGAATCGAATCGATTGCAACAGTCTCGAATTATCCCTATCAATATCGTTTTTGAATATTCTTCTCAGCAAGGATACCTCTCCTCCTCCGCATTTATGGCGTTTTGCGTTAGTATTCGTATCATTTTTACTACTCTTCCCGCCGCCTCGTTTCGCTTCTTCGTGCAAAAACGAACACTTATCCCCGTACCTGCATTTACCTTTCCTCGTCCAAAATTTGCACGGTTGTTCTCCTCGGGGTGTTCTGCTTATGTTTTTAGTGTTGTTCTCGTTCTCGTTCTTCTTCTGCTCCTTCTCTTCTTCTTTCAACAAAACCGTCGCCTCGAAACTGCCCAATCGTCGTTGCTCTTCCAACACTCGCTCCAACTCTTCCTCTCGTTTACGTTTCGCAGAGGCTGCTTCCTCTTCCGTTTTATTCGTTGATCTCGGATAGTTCTTCTTCCTCTCGTTTCGCCATCGCATCGTCTCTTCGTCCAGTAGTACCGTCGTCGTCTGAATCGTCGTCGTCGCGTTTAGTTCGTTACGTCCAATTCCTCCTCCAGTTTCGTTCGCGTTCGTCTCTTCTCCGTTGTTGTTCGTATTTTTTCTCCCACTCTCGTCGTCATCGCTCTTGTTCTTGTTCTTCTTGTTCTCCTTTTTTGTCGTCTGAATCGTCGTCGTCTTCGATGACTTGAGATGATAGCCGTCTGGAAACGAAGGCGGAGCCAAAGGCGGCGGTTTAGGTGGTGGCAAGAACACCATCTTAAAGAATGGCGAATTCAAAAGGAAGAAAAGGAGCTCGCGTCACAGACACATACTCTATATAATTATTCTACTACGTACATACACAAACGGTTCGTGTATTGACAACAAAAGCTAATAACCTCTCTCTCTCTCTCTGCTAAAAAGGACTAAACAAACATACTTCGTTAAGTTCAAACGAAACGAATACGTTTACGCGTTTCCACTCTTACGCCTTCAACGCATACTTGCGCTTCGGGTAGTACGCGTCCTTCTTGGCTTGCTTGGCCGTTTTGGCGTTCTTTTCCGCCGGGGATAATCGTCGTCGAATGGCTCTCGTTTTCTTCGCTCTAAGATCTAATGGCGTGTACTTGGCGCCGGAGTAAGCTTCTCTAAGCGATTTCAACTGGTTTTGACGAATGACCGTCAAGATGCGAGCAATGGCTAATCGGACGGACTTGATGCGCGCAATCTTGTTCGGCGCACCGCCGGTGACCTTGGCGATTTTCAAGCTCGCCAACTGCTGCTTTTGCTGCTCGAGAGCAGATTTGAGCTCAGTTCTCGATTGCGATCGGAGATCGGACGTCTTCACTTGGGACCCTGTTGTGGAAATTCAGAAAGGAAGAAAATTGTTGTGTGAGTACAAAGAAGCTTTTTTACTACGCGACGAAGGAAAAGGAAATTTCGAACACAAACAGGGTAAAAGAGATACCCGACCGCCGCAATCGCAATCGTTAAACGAATATCATCTAAACCATCATCCATTTATCCATCAACACCCGCCGTGAAAGCTTCGCATCGTCGTCTATCCTCGGCGTGAAAGGCAATTTCTTTCTCTTTTTCTCCCTCTTTTTGGGGCCGCTAACCCCAAGTGTTCATGCGAACAAAAAATGCGCGCGCGAGGTTTTACCACCGACGCGAGTTTCTGTATCCATCGCGCAGGAGAGATTCGCACGACGCGCGATGCAATCGAATCGACGAATACCGACGAGACTACGTTATTAAAAGAGAAACATCAACTTACCTGCCATATTTCTTTACTGAATGCAGCTGCACAAGTTTTGTTTGTGTGGGAAAATAGAAAAAAATTGCCTCCAAAATCTCCTTTTGGAGGGCTGTTCATTTCTCGTTTTGAAAGTTCAAAGGTGTGTGACAAGTTCGCTTCAAGTGTTTTGGTCGTATGCGGACGATACATTTTCATCTTTATATATTATTATTATTGAAACTTCTCCTCTAACCACATACTGGTGACTGATTTTGGCCTCTCTATGGCGTACCCGTGCGCTCTCGAGAGGATCAACTGACTCAAACACCCGATCGATCTCGAGACGCCGAACATGACGGTGTAAAAGTTCTCCTCTTTGATGCCAAAGTGTTGGAGCAAAACGCCGCTGTGCGCGTCCACGTTCGGCCACGGGTTTTGGACTTTTCCAGTCGCTTTGAGAACGTCTGGAACTATTTCGTATAAGCGAGAGACGAGTTGAAACATTTCGTCGTCCGGCATGTGCTTTAAGGCGAACTCTCTTTGACACTCGTAGCGAGGATCGGTTCGTCGCAAGACGGCGTGGCCGTAGCCAGGGACGACGCGACCGGATTTTAACGTGTTTTCCACGAAAGTTTTTACAGTTTCCGCGGAATAATCGCCTTTTAACGCTACTTGCGCCTCCTTCAACCATTTTAAAACTTCTTGGTTCGCCAAGCCGTGCAACGGGCCGGCTAAACCGTTCAAACCTGCTGAAAAACTCAAGTACGGATCGGACAACGCCGAACCGACTAAGTGAGTGGCGTGCGCGGAGACGTTTCCGCCTTCGTGATCGGCATGAATGGTTAAATACAAACGCATGAGCTCTTTACACTCGTTGGAAGAGAAACCCATCATTTGACTGAAATTCGCGGCGAGATCCAAACTCGCATCTACGGTTGGAACCTCACTCGATTTCCTCGCCGCTTCTTTCACGCACGACCTTTTATAAATATACGCCGCAACGACCGGTAACTTTGCGATCAGATCTAAAGCGTCCTCGTATATGTACTTCCAATACTCCGTTTTCTTCATCGTCCCACTGGCGTACATTTTCGAGAATTTTGAATCGTTTTGCATGGCCAAACACGCCGCGGAGAGTTGCGTCATCGGGTGCGTCTCCTCCGGAAGCGCTCGCAACGCGTCAAAGACATTTTTTTTACTCTTATTAGCATCGTTCATCGCGCATTCCTTCGCGAACTTTTCCGCTCTTTCCATTAAATCAACTCTCAACGCTTCCACCTCTCCCTCCGTGGGGACTTTATTCGTCAACAGTAAGAACAAAAGCGCCTCCGGTATCGGCTCTCGATCTCGCTTCCCCGGTAACTTTTCTTGCAACTCGGGAATAGTCAACCCTCGGAAACGAATCCCGTCGTTCGCGTCTAACAGAGAGGTCTCGTAGAGCATCCCGACGATGCCTCTCATACCACCCATGACCATGTTCACGGTTACCTCGCCGACTTTTTCGTGCCCGTATTTCGTTTTCAACGCTTTTAAGCGCGCTATTTCGCTTGGGATTTGTGACTCGATTTGTGCCTTGAGCCCATCAAAAGCCTTCTTCGAATCCTCCTTCGCAGTCGTTGTCGTTGAAAAAAAGTGGCTCCGATGATGACGATAACGATGATGATCGTAACGTCCTCCTGCTCCTGGTCTTCCAACAACGGAAGAAGAAGAAGAACTGCTTTTACTGCTGCTTTCGTTCGTACGAAAGGTGCTCCTCCAACTAGATTTTTTACTCCTACGACTACCGCTGCTGCTGCTCTCGACGTTGTTGTTGTCGTCGATCTCTAAAAAAGAAGAAAAAGAAGAAGATAAAACCGTCGTTCGTATTGCGCTGAACGTAATCTCTTGTATTCTTCTTCTCCTCGCGATCAAGTTCCGTCGTGCAACAGTCGCGGAAAGCATGATGATGAATGTTGAATAATAATGGAGAGTTTTGTTCCACTTTTGTTGCTTTGAGATCTCATAAAAATACATTTAACATTGACCAGAAGAAGACAACACAACAACACACACAAACGCGCAACAACACACACGGTAACATAAAAAAAAGGAAGACAATGACAGCGGAGGGATTTGAACCCTCGCCCTTGCGGACCGGAGCCTGAATCCGGCGCCTTAGACCACTCGGCCACGCTGCCTGTTGCAGCTTTTTTTCTCTTGCAAGAAACCATATTAGGGTTTAGGAGTAAAATTAAGTAAATAAGTTTTTCCTTCTTTTGACGACAAAAACTTCACCTCAGAAGAGCGATGTCCTTCATAAGAAGCGCGCGGTGATATCATCAACAAACGAACAATAATAATGGTAGCAGCAGCGATATCAGCACCAGAGACGAATAATAATAACAATACTAATGATTCGTCTCGAAACATCAGCCAAACGCACCATCTGGCGGTGAAAGCCGCGAAAACGAACAAAGGGAAAAGAGCCATCGAGAAAAACGCCCCGAGACGGAAAGAGGTGGCGGCGAAGACGTTGATGCTTTTACACGGCGTGGCCACGTCGGAGGTTCTGAAATCCTTAATAAACGACCTGTCGCAAATGAAATACGGAGAAAATCACAAGATGAACAGGAAGAATCCCGGGATTCGACCGTTTGAAGGAGGCGGGGAAGTCTCGCTGGAGTTTTTCGCGGAGAAGAGTCACTCGGCGACGTTCGCGTTTGCCAATCACCAAAAGAAGAAACGACCGCACGCGATTACGTTTGGACGATTTTATAACCACAAGATTTACGATTGCGTGGAGATGATGGTGAATGGAGAGACGTTCGTACCGATTATTAAGTTTGGTAACGCCGCGGCTTCCACGACGATTGGCTCGAAACCGTGCATGATGTTCCTGGGCGATAAGTTTGAAACCGACGCGAATTTGAGACAGTTGAAGAACGTGTTCGCGGACGTGTTTCGAGGACGAGTCGTTTCGAGAATAAACTTGAAAGGCATCGATCGAGCGATTGTCATCACGGCTTTAGAAGACGGGAAAACCATTTTGTTTCGACAGTTTGCCATCAAGTATAAAAAAAGTGGAACGCGGTTACCGAAAGTACACTTGGAAGAGATGGGACCGCGCTTCGACGCGACTCTAGGGAGAGTGAAACTCCCACCGCCAGACGTGGAAAGAGAAGCCATGCGCGTGGATAAGACGTTAGTGAAGGAAGAAAAAGCGAACGCGTTGAGTCAAGGTGTCAGCGATAAGGTTGGTAAGATTTACGTGCATAAACAAACCGAAGGCTTGGACGAAATCAACCGAAGGAAAAGTTTAAAAGGCGGCTTGAAGAAGAAGGAGAAGTAGTAGATAACGCGGTATAATAATAGGAATTTGTTTTAAAGAATACGTTTAGTAAAAGATGTACAGTAGCACACGCAATCCCGTTGCTCTCGTTGTTGTGTTAGAAAGAGAGAGAGAGAGAGAGAGATTTTTCGCGCCTTCGCTTATTCTTCGTTTTTTATTCATGACAACATTTTTCCCTGTGCTACTCCCTCAAATTTCTCCACCACAAGAACGATAACAACAAAGAGATAGATGTCTTCTTCATCCTCCGAGAAGGATGGAGAGGAGGAGGAAAAAGAGGACGATTCCGCAGACGACGACGACGACGACTTTGTTGGCGAAGACGTCAGAAAAATCTTCAATCGAGACGGCTTTCTTTTCCTTCCAGCACAACCGAGGGAGGACAAAACAGTTAACGGAAGCCAAACGGAAGTCATCGACGCGGATGCGTTTGTCGCGCAGATGTTCCGAGAGTTTCGCGCGCCGTCCATCCCGACCGAGTCTTTTACCTCCTCTGAATCATCTGCGATGATGATTGATCTCGACGATTCCTCGACGTGGCCGCGAGAGACGGACGGGAAGAGGAGGATATGGGAAGTCTGCGCTCCAGGGAAAGGAGAGCACTGGGTGAAGTTGAGCGAAAGCACAAGGAAAAGAAAGAATACAAAATTCGTTCGATTGATCGACCAGTTGCTCGGCGAAGGCGCTTGGCACGTGTCGTTAAACCAAGAACACGAGGGGAGGTGTAAAGTGAGACACTGGTACAGCCCACTCGTGTTCCCCGAGGGAGATTCGGGAGTGGACGAGGATGAGGTTGGAGCGTCGCGCTTCCCGACGAAGATTTTCTCGTCGAAGAGACAGAGAGCAAAGTTTGTGTCGTTAGTTTTAGAGGAGGATGGAGCGAAATGCGAGGATGTTTTAAATGCGATGGTTGAAGGAAGAAGAAAGAGTAACAGCACTTCTTCTTCTTCTTCTTCTTTAACTCCCGTCGACGAGGCTTTACTGTGCGCACACGAGTACGGAAGACGATTGAAATCGAGCATGGGACGAGTCTTGCACCATAAGAAACCAAAATATTTTTGTAGGAGAAAAGGGAAAAGACGTGACGATAATAACAACCCATGCGAAAGCAATGATAAACTCTCGTTCGGAGGAGATCATCGATGCAGTATTTACCAACATAACGCGACGACGAGAACATCAGCGAGTTCGCGCGCGTTTTATCCAGTAAATCGAAGGCGCGTTCTTGGAAAAGGATGGCACATCGACATCGGGCCTGGTTTTGACGCCGATGCGCAGCGAAGGTCAACAGGTCATCCAACGCAAGGTTTGATACTCTTAGTTTTATTGTCAGATAGTCACGAAGGTGGTGGAGGCACCGCCTTTGTTCGAGGATCGCACCGGAGCATAATTAGAAACGGATTTCGCGAGAATGTCTTTGGCGAAGAAAACGGTACGAACCAAGACTTGAATAACTTCGCGCAACAAAGCATTCAAGACCAAACGGTTTCGGGAGATTTGTACATGTCTTACGAAAAACCAGCGGCGAGTTTACATAGCGGCAGAGGAAAAGAAATTAGAAACATAGAACAAATAGTTGGGAAAAAAGGTGGGATTGCAATTCTCCATCCTTGGTTAGTCCATAGCGGAACGACGAATCAAAGAAGCTCGTTGCGCGTTATGATGAACGGAATGGTTCGATTCTCCGAAGACGCGTTTGTGTATCACGGATTGAGAATATTGGACGATGACGACGACGACGACGACGACGTCGACGACGAAAATGATAACGATGATGCTGCTCAAACAACAATAACTGATTTGTTACTTCGAGGAGGAGGAGCAGTAGGAAGGGGAGAAGGAGGAGTAAGAATAGGAGGAGTAAGAATAGGAGGAGGTTCTACTGTCACAAAGGCGTTTTATTCGAGTAAAACGTTCTCGAGAAACTATCATCGGCAATCCGTTTCAATCATAATGCCCGTACATAATGCCGAAAAGTGGCTCGATGAGAGCGTGAGCTCCATTTTGACGCAGAGCTACGACGGTCCTTTGGAAGTGTCGTTCTTTAACGACGCGTCGACAGATGGTAGTTTTCAGAAAATGCGCGAGTGGATGCTCGCGTTGCGGTATGCCGGCATCGATGTCAAAATAACAGAAAAGTCAGAGAACACGAGCGGGCGATTGGAGAGTAAAAGTGAATGTAAAAATCGTCCCGGTGGTATTGGATTCGCTAAAAACCGCTCGGTCGAATATTCGCAAGGATCGATATTAGTTTTCTTTGACGCCGACGATATAATGGCGAACGATAGAGTGAAGATGCAAGTTCATCACACCATTGAAAGTCCGTCTTCAATTATTGGAACGACGTGGAAGCGTTTCCCCGATGGATCCACCGCACATTACGAACAATGGGCCAACAGATTATCCAACGAAGAAATGATACTCGAGCAGTTCAGGGAAAATACCGTCCAAATGCCAACGTGGGCGATGGCGAGGAAATGTTTCGACGACGTCCCGGGCGGCTTCGAAGAGTCGCCTCCAGATTCCGGCGAAGCTGAAGATACCATATTTTTTCACAAACATCTCGATATTCACGCCGAAGAGAATAAACGTCGAGGAAAGTTCCCCATTCTTCGCGCGGCGTCCGATGATGGATGTAATCGAGAAGAACCTTTATTGTATTATCGTTGGACTGAAACTTCCGGGACGTCGCGCGTTCCTAGACGAAGACTTTTAGATTTGCGGGTTTCCATTTTTGAAGCACGCGTTTTGAGCAAACCGTTATGGAACGAGTTCCAAATTTGGGGTTGCGGCAGAGACGCTCGTAACTTTGTAACCGCGCTGAGCGCAAACGCGAAGAAGAAAATAGTCGCGATTGTAGATTTAGATGACAAGAAAATCGGGAAGATGTACAATAACTTGCCGATTGAGCATTTTAGCGCCGCGCGAAGAGGAATCTGTACAGTCGTATGCGTCAGTAAACGGAGAAAAGGCGCGATTAGCAAAGACGTCGACGATGAGTTGATTGAGAATGTTAGCGCTTTAGGTCTCATCGAAGGTTCGACGTTATGGTACTTCTTCTAATGTATTAAAACAAAGATGCTTCCGGGAACGCGTCCTTATAAAGCTTTCGCTCCGCGGAAAACATTTCTATGATGTGTCCAACACCTAACAATTCGGCTTCACCGTACTTCTTTCCGATGATTTGAATTCCGGATGGAAGTAATGTGTTGTTTTCATCCGCGCTATCTTTGCTTCTAATGACCAACGCCGGGAGTCCGGAGAGATTTACATTTACCGTCATTAAATCACCGGTGAACATAGCTAAGGGCTCTTGGTTCTCGTTTTTCTTATACGCGAGCGACGACGTCGCCGGAGTTAAGAATCCGTCGTACGTTTGGAGGTGTTGCGTCATTTCAGCGTAGATTAATCGACGCACTTCCTGCGCACGTTTATAATACGCGTCCGAGTACCCTTCGGAAAGCGTGTACGTCCCCATCAAAATGCGTCTTTTCACTTCTGCACCAAACCCTTCAAAACGCGAACTTTTAATTGAATCGACTAAATCCATGTTCAAGTAATCCTGGGCACCGAAGCGAATGCCGTCGTATCGCGCTAAATTACTGCTCGCCTCGGAAAGCGCGAGAATGTAATACGCGGGAAGACCGAAAAGAAACGTCGGACAGGACACTTCGTGCACTTTCGCTCCTAAACTTTCCACCAACTCTATGGATTCCATAACGCTCGCTGAAACTTTTTCGTCCAATCCAGCAAAAGTTTCTTTAATCACCGCGAACGTCTTCCCTTTCAAAGGCGCGGCTACGTCGACTAAATTCTCTTTACTCACAATCGCATCCGTGAACGACGACGACCCGCTACTACTACTATTATTATTATTATTATTATTATTGTTACTGCTATCAAAGTACTTTGCGTCCAAATTCGAGTTGTTATCATCACCAGTATTACCACACAAAACGTCCATTAATATCGCCGCATCTTCCACGCTCGACGTGATTGGTCCTATGCAATCGAACGAACTCGCGTACGCTAACAACCCGTGCCTGGAAACTCTCCCGTAACTTGGCTTCAACCCGACCGTCCCGCAAAACGCCGCCGGTTGCCGAATAGACCCCCCGGTATCGGATCCTAAACTCGCCGCGCACAACTGCGCCGCCACCGCGGCCGCGCTCCCACCACTCGACCCACCAGGCACTCTCGACTCGTCCCACGGATTCGACGTCGGCGCGTACGCCGAACTCTCCGTCGTGCTCCCCATCCCGAACTCATCCATGTTCGTCTTCCCTAAAACAACCACGCCTTCCTTATTTAAATGTTTCACCACGTCCGCGTCAAAATCTGGCCGATACTCTCTCAAAATCTTCGACCCCGCGGTCGTGTATATGTTCTTCGTGCAAATGTTATCCTTGACTGCAATCGGAATCCCGTGCAACAAAGACCTCTTCTTCTCTCCTCTCTCGTCGTTCATCCTCTCGCGGTCCATTTCCGCTGCTCGTTCCAAAGCGTCTTCTTCGTTCACGCTCGCGTAACAGTTCAAACTCGAATCCTTCATTCTTTCCAGGTACATTTCGGTGACTCGCAGAGACGTCAGTTCCCCCGACTGTAACTTTCGTGCGATTTTTTTAATCACGCTTTTTGTGCCGTCGATTTCAGAAGAAGAAGAAGAAGAAGAAGCGTTGTTGGCGGTCGCAAAACGACGATTCTTCTTCGTGTTGTTATTCTTTTTGCAATTTACACCACCACGCGTGCGCAAAGGAGGAGAGAGAGGAGGAGAAAACATCATCATCATCATCATCCTTCTTCGGATAAATGAAGAAGCGCAGCAGCTTTTTTTTTGTCTCGAGCGTGGAAAGAATCGCACGCTTTTTTTAGGCACAGTATTTAGGGTTGTTTTACAAACCCTAAACTCCACGCCTGTGTTTTTTCCTCTCTCGAGAATTTTCGTCTCTTCACAACAAACAAGCCGCGGGAAGAAGTTTAAGAAGAGCGAAAATCATCATCATGTCCTCCTTTGGCGCGACGACGACGACGACGGCGGACGACAAAGAAGAACACCTTACTGGTGGTAATAATGAGAACAACAACAAATCTACCCTGTTTGGGGGTAAAGTCGCCATCGTTGCGGCTACGGCGTGCGCCACCTTAGCGTTGGCGCCGTTTTGCTATTTGCAAGGCGCTCGGTCCGCCATCGCTGCGTCTTCTTCCATTAACAACAACATTAACGCGAAGAACATCCTCCTCTCTCTAAAGGCGGAAAATGATGGACGACTGACGAGTAGTAGTTTTAGTAGCAGTAGTAGTAATAGTCACGAGCAGCGACGAGCCACTGATTATGGCATCGAGAGAGAGTCGAAACTGGGAGAAAAGTCTTTGTCGTCTGTTGATGGGAAGAGGAACAACAACAACAACAACAACAAAATCAATAACAACAAAAGAGCCGCGACGACGTCGTTCGCGAAGAAGTTTGTGGAAGCGTACGAACACGAGAAAGTCGAACAGCGACGAAGGCGGAGCAGCAGCGAAAGTGCTTCTTCTTCTTCTTCTTCTTCCAGTTCGAGTAAGAGTAACTTGATCTCGGCGCTCGGCTCGTCGAAATCGAAAGTTCCCATCTACGTGATTGCGTTGGAAGACCGACCGGAGGAGTTTGAGAAGTACGAGGCAATTCGAACGGTGTTTCCAACCGCAGAGCCGACGCATGGGATCGATCCTTTGCAATGGCCGAACAGAATTGAAGATGCGCAATACGCGGTCAAAGGACTGAGAAGTTACATGCAAACGCACAAAAGCGATCCGGCGCTCGTGGATTTCTTAAAAGTTCGCCAAGAACCGTTCGTTCCCTCGGGTTTGTCCTACGGAAAGGAGGATGATATTTCGCCCGGGGTTAACTGGATCGATCAGTTTGACAACTTTCGAGAGCATCCGTGGTTGATGGCGATCGATCACAGAGAAAGCGACGGGAAGTTGACCGAGGAAGAAGTCGGGAGAGCGCATCACATCGGGTGTTTGTTCGCGCACTTGTACCAGTGGCAATTGATGCTCGACCGAGGCGAAAAGAAGGCTTTAATTTTCGAATCTGACGCGCCGAGAATCATGGAGGCGATACCATTTTGGGCGAGCGAACAAGTCGCGGAACACGCGCCGGTGGATACGGACATTTTGCTCATCCGAGCGCAGCACGTCGGGGAAAAACCGCCGGGGCCGTTGGCGACGACGTTTATCGCGACCAACCCGAACGATTCGAGCGAAAAGCAAACTATTAATATTCATAAGTATAAATCCGCCGGCGCTGGTGCTGGATTAGAAGCCTACGTCGTCTCGTCAAACTTTGCTAAAAAGGCGCAAGCGTATTTGGCCAGACACGGAGCGGATATGATTGACGGGTACATCATCAAGTTGTGCCAGAGCTCATATAAACACGCGATTTACGAGCGGGCGTATTACTCGATGTATCACGAGGATATGTTCTTAGAACCGTACGACGCGGCGCACCCAAAACCGACCGTGTTCAACTGCTACGTCGCGAGTACGCCGGATAAAGCGGAATGATATGTTTAGAAGTCAAACTTTATAAAATTATTATTTACTATTTTGATGTGTGTTGTTTATTTATATGGTACATGAATCTGTTTACTACACCAGCGTCTGTTGTCTCTCTCTCTCTCTCACTTTCTATTTTCGACCTCTCTTTCAAGCATCCTCGAGCGTTTGTCGATGCGTAATCTGTTGTCCTTCTTCGCAAAGAGTAAACTCAAACGTCGCGACGCCGTCTTTGTATTTCGCCGAGCTCAACGCGTAACTTTTGGGAATGTAAAACTTCCTTTGCACGTATTTGCGATGTGTACCGCGCTCCATCCGATATGATTTTACTTTCGGAAATACGTCTTCTTTTCTCTGAGGTTCGAGGACGTTTGGATCCTTCTTCTTCGATATCCTCAGCATTTTCCGCACGATGTTCTCTTTCTCCTTGACTTCTTCTTCCTCTTTTTCTCTTTCTCCATTTTCGTTTTCCTCTCTCATGCTCGAGACAACCTCGATGAAAAAAGCTACGCCAGGGCGATTGGTGCACTCTAGGGTCTTAAAGAAAATGTTCTCGATGCCGACGCCGGGCATATCGCAATCCAAAATGTACTTCCCGCACGGTTTCCCCATCGTCTCGATAATACCTCTCACGTCGACGGGAATCACTCTCGCGTTCTTCGAAAGCACCGAAACGGCACCTGTTTTGTTCTCGTTGTACTCCTCCGGTAAGTCTCGAAACGCCTCCCGCGCTTCCCTTCTCTTCATTTCATTAGTATTCTCTTCTTCCGCATGAAAATCGGAGAAAACGCGACTCCTTTCAAACTGTTCCTGTCGCATCCGCCTCTGATACTCGTTTTGTCTTCTCTGCTGCGCGAGATATTGCTCCCGTAAATACCTCGGATTCACGTACCCCCCTCGTCTCCCTCTCCCTCTCTCTTCCTCTCCTCCCTCGTCCATCTCTTCCTCCTCTTCCTCGATCGTGTGGTCCCAGTTCTCCAAGTTCCTCTCCTCGTGAAAATATTGATTCGTGTAGTAGTTCCAGTGGGGAGAGGTGGACGACCTGGAAAGACGTCGTCTGTGGTCCCCTTGTTCTTCCATCGCGCCTCCTCCTCCTCGGTTGTTATTATTCTCGTTCGGTGATGAAGAGTAATAATAATCGGACCGTTCTCCGTTTCCTCCTCCGTTTCCTCCTCCTCCTCGAGTCGTCGTCGTCGGTGGTGAGTGGGGTGATTCAAACGACATGCGGCATGTTTTTGAAGCTTTTTTTTTTGTATCTTTTAAAGTTTGGCGTTATCGCGAAGATATTTTTCAATCAACTCGAGAACAAATTAGGGTGCTCTTTCTCTTTTAAACATTACACATTAACGCGTCATAATAACAACGAGAAGAGCTTTTTGATTTTGTACACGAAACAACAACAAATTATGTCGCAAAATTCTTCGAACGACTACTTGTCGGTGATATACACCGGGTCGATAGTACTCTTCACGCTCGCGTTGAAAGGTGAGAGAATTCTGATGATGATGATGATGATGATGAGTCACGTTTCTTTTCCGTTCAAATCCCCTTTTTTTATCGGAGATATTTTTTTTCTTCTAATTCTTCTTCCTCCTCGTCATCGCGCGCGAGACAGACAGAGAGAGACAGAGAGTGGAGATTTGAGGGAGTCTTCTGTCTGTCTCTTTCTGTCTCGGCGAGTTTTTTTGCGCGCGCGTTCCTGCTGTGTTCCTTCTTGGATGGCTTCGTGTTGTCTTCTTGGGGTGTTCTCTTGTTGTTGGAATTGAATTGGTCTTGGAGTTTTTACTTACACAAAAGCACTTTACTTTTTATAGGATTATCGAAAACGGAAACTTCGCGCATGGGTAACATTTACGGCATGCTCGGTTTTCTCGTCGCGTTCGCTGGGATTTTAGCCTCCACCTTTGTGTATTCTCGAGGGTATTGGTTATTCTTCGCGGTGGCGTTACCGCCGGGTTTGGTTTCGGTTTTCATGAGCTTTCGCGTGCAGATGACCGGGATGCCGGTGATGGTTGGATTGTTCAACGGGTTTGGTGGTTTAGCGTCCGCGTTGCTCGGATTGGCGTTGTATTACGATCAACACGAGAAGATGCTTCAAGAGGCGAACGATTTGTCCTCGAATAAGGAGGTGTTGAGGTCGATTTTTTACCTCTTTGGCATCGTCGTCGGCGTGGTGACATTCATCGGTTCCATCGTCGCCTGTTTGAAGTTGGCTGGGAAGATCTCCACGAAACCGATGATTCCACCGGGGAGAGTCGTTTGGTTGCCCTGCTTGTTGGGCGGTATCGTGGCGACTGGCGTGATCGCGGCTATGGGTGGTTTTGACGCGACTTCCGGCTCCGGCGGTTTGATTTGCTTATACGTCATGACTGGTCTTTCTGCCGTGTACGGGTATTTGTTTACCATGGCAATTGGCGGCGCAGATATGCCAGTGGTCATATCTGTGTTGAACTCTGGATCCGGATGGGCCGGCGTTTTCGCCGGTTTCATGTTGGATAACGAATTGATGATTATCGGCGGCGCTTTCGTCGGCGCGTCTGGGATCATTTTGTCCTTCGTCATGGCGGAAGCGATGAACCGATCGTTGGTTTCTGTATTAGCCGGTGGGTTCGGTGACACCGGTGGAAGCGCAAAAAAAGATCCAAACGCGCCGGTAGATGATCGTGAACCGACTATCTTCACCAAAGACGATACCGTCAAAACGCTCATGGACGCCAAGTCTGTGATTATCGTTCCCGGGTACGGCATGGCCGTCTCGCGAGCGCAACACTCCGTGTGCGAGTTGACGAAATTGTTGAGATCGTTCGGGAAACAAGTGCGTTTTGGCATTCACCCGGTCGCTGGGCGTTTGCCTGGCCATATGAACGTTTTGTTGGCCGAAGCGTCTATTCCGTACGATATCGTGTTGGCGATGGATGAAATTAACGACGATTTCCCAGACACGGATGTATCCATCGTCATCGGCGCAAACGATACGGTCAATCCAGCAGCGCAAACCGATCCCACCTCTGCCATTGCCGGAATGCCCGTGCTTGAAGTCTGGAAAGCGAAGCAATCGATCGTTTTAAAGCGTTCCTTAGCCTCTGGCTACGCCGGCGTCGAAAATCCGCTCTTTGTGTACCCGAACAACGCGATGTTGTTAGGCGACGCGAAAGGTACCATCGATGGTTTAGTCGAAGAGATTCGCGCGAATTACGGAGGCGATTTACAAAAAGGTGACGTCGCCGTGAACATCACGACGAAGAAAAAACAAGAAGCGGCGGATTACACGCAGGTTCCGAAACCATTTGCGGGTACGAAACCGTTGGTGACTTTGGGCGTCGTTTCCGAAACGAAACCTGGGGAGAAACGGTGCGCGATGACGCCGGCAGTCGCTCGAACGCTTCTCGAAAAACACAACATCCACTGCATCGTCGAGTCAAATTGCGGTTTAGCGTCTGGGTATTTAGACGCTGAGTATAAAAAGTGCGGCGTCGCTGTTGTCTCATCGAAAGCGGAGGTTTACTCGAAAGTCGACGCGTTGTTGAAAATCGGTAAACCGACGGACGAGGAGTTGACTTCGATGAAAGGGAAAACAATCGTCGGTTGGGTATCGCCGAATTTTCCGGAATCCGAAGCTCTCGTCCAGAAAGCTGGGAGTTCAGGGTGTAACTTAATTTCCATCGATTCTGTCCCGAGAATCACGACGGCACAAAAGATGGACGTTTTGTCCTCGGTCGGTAAAATTGCCGGCTACAGGGCAGTCATCGAAGCGGTGCATAAGTTCCAATCATTCCTGGCTCCGCAAATCACGGCTGCCGGGAAGTATCCGCCGGCGAAAGTTCTCGTCATTGGTGCTGGTGTTGCCGGTCTCGAAGCGGTTGGTGCGGCGCACTCGCTAGGGGCGGACGTTCGATCGTTCGATACGAGGTTAGAAACGCGCGATCAAGTCGAGTCTATGGGCGGTAAGTTTCTCGAGATGCACTTCGAAGAGGACGGTACCGGCGAAGGTGGCTACGCGAAGACCATGTCTCCCGAATTTATCGAGAAAGAAATGGAATTGTTCCACGAACAGTGCAAAGAATGCGACATTGTCATCACAACCGCGGCAATTCCTGGACGCAAAGCGCCGATTCTGTTGAAGAAGTACCATGTCGACGCCATGAAGGCTGGATCTGTGATTGTCGATTTAGCGGCGTTGACCGGCGGTAACTGCGAGTGCACGAAATCGAACCAAACGTACGTGTACGAAGATAAAGTAACCATGATTGGTAACACGGATTTGGTTTCCGGAGCCGCGCAAATCGCTTCACAAATGTACGCCACGAACATGTTGCACCTAATCTTGCACATGTGCGGAAACCCAAAGAAACCGGAGGAAGGTAAATTTCAAGTGGACTTTGACGATATCATCGTTCGCGCGGTGACGGTTGCCAAAATCGGTCAAGGTTTAACCTGGCCGCCGCCAAAAGGTACTGGACCACCACCACCGAGAATGGATGCCAAGAAAACTGCCGGTGCCGCCGGTGATCTTTCCATTAAAAAGGAAAAAACGATGCTGTTTGGCGGTATCGTGAGCTTGAGCGAAGTCCTCGTGCTTTTATTCGTCACCGGTTTCCTCGTCGTCGTCGGTGTATTCTGTCCGCCGAGCTTCTTCACGTACCTTTTATTGTTCATCCTGGCCGCCTGGGTTGGGTTTTTGTTAATCGGCAACGTCGCGAGCTCCTTGCACACTCCGCTGATGTCCGTTTCGAACGCGATTTCTGGCATCGTCGTCATCGGCGGTTTGCTGGCGCTCGAAGACTACGCCACCAAAGACATCAAAGATGATATGGACACTTTGGGAAGCATGGCGGTCAAAAGAGGCGTCGGCGCGATCGCGTTGAACGCGGTAGCTATTTCCTTGGCCTTTGTGAACGTTGCCGGTGGTTTCGCGGTGACTCAAAGAATGCTCGGAATGTTCAAAAAGTCTTAAGATTACAAATTTACGAAAAGTTTAACGAACGACGATTTCAAGAAAGACGGATTAATTATATACCGTACACAGATCGCAATGTTTTACATGCAATATCATTTTTTATTCTCTAAAAACTCTAACCTCTCTATTTTCTCACCGAGCAACTCGACCAACGTCGCGTGTTCTTTTTTTTGCTTTTCGAGCTCGCGTTCGATATCGATGGTTTTATAGTGCATTTCGCTGGCGGATTTTTCCGATTCTTTTCTTTTTATTTCCGCTCTGATGAGCCTATTAGATGCTTCTTTGAGTTTGTGTTTGAGCGCTTGAATGACAACGTTGGCGGTTTGGTTCGTGTCGGATTCTGTGCCGAATTCGAAACCATCTTCCGCAACGTATTCTTCTTCCTCTTCTTCTCGTTCTCCTCGCATTCCTTCCATACTGTTATTATAACTCTGACCACCACCACCACCACCAAATTTCACGCTCGCTTCTAACTCGTTCCTCGTATCCACCAGCTGCGCTTTTATAACTTTCTCCCTTTCTCTCAATTCCGACTCTTGAATCCTGGCGCGTTGCAACTGCTTCTCCATCGACGCGCACTGATTTCTTAAATCTCCCTCCCTCTCTCGCATCTCGTGCATTAACGTTTGCGTCTCTTTAACAACCTCCAACGCTTCTCTCCTCTTCGTATCTAACGCGTCCACCTCGTCGACTTTCAATTTCAGCGAATTAAAAAGCATCTCGTATTTTTTCTTCTCCTCGATTAAACTTCTTCTTGTTTTCGCAACTTCGTCTTCCATCTCCTTCCTTTTCCTCTCCGCTTCCGCGCGAGACTCTTTCAATCGATGCTCCTCTTCGTCTCTTCTCTCCGACTCTCTCGTCTTCTCCTCGTTGACTATTTTCATCTGCTTAATCAGTGGCGCAATTGATTCAGCTCTCATTGCTTCTGCCGTCGTCAACTCTTCCTCGCATTGCCTCGCTCGACTCTCCGCCATCCTCGTCTCTCGTCTGAACTGGTCCTGTTCCTTCCCGTGCCGACTCTCCATCGCGTTCATGGATTCCTCCAATTCTTTTAATCTCGTCTCCAAATCTTTCCCTCTCTCTTTCTCTTGCTCCAATTCTCTCCTCAAAATGTCCATCTCGCTGTTCTCATCTCCACCTCCTTCCGACGAAGTTGGATTCTTGCTCAGCTCCTCTTCGAAGCGCTTCTTCATCGCGTGTTCCTTCCTTTGAAACTCCACCCGTAACTGCTCGCTAAACTGCCTCGCGCGTCTCAACTCTTCCTGCCGCTCCCGCGCAGAAACTTTCAAGTTTTCAATCTCTCCATCTTGTCTTTGTCTCACTCTCTCCAGTCGTTCGCGTTCGTTCATCTCCTCCGCGAGTTTCAACTCGTTCGTTTGCAAGCTCGCTTGCAGTTGATGCATTCTCGATTTCAGAGCTTTCACGCGTTCCTCTTCTTCTTCGTTCAAATACGCTCCACCATCTTCTCCTCCTACCAAAAGCTTCAAATTCTCCTCCCTGAGTTTTTCCAACTCCTCCTCCAACTCTCGAATGATCGTCGCCACTTGTTCGTCGTTAAATTCCCGTCCTCCTTGTCCTCCTCCTCCACTTTCCCGAAGCTTTTCGTTCTCTTGCTGCAACGCGGTGTTAATCACCGTCAACGTTTGCGCTTTTTTGGTCAGTTTGGTGATTTCTTTTTTTAAGTTCTCCTCACCACCGCCGCCGTCGCCAAAGGCGTTACCATCGTCGTCGTCCGCTTTTGCGCGCTCCATTGTATCTCTGATTTCTCACGATTTTTCCATCTCACACATCTCATTAATATCTTCGTTAGATTTACGCGCGTTTGGATGAAAGGGAAGAAGAACGAAAGAAGAAGAAGGCTAAGAAGAAGAAAAAGAATCAGACACCATGCCAGCGACGACGAGACGGCAACGGGCGAGCAAAACGGTCCACATGTTTGACCTTCCGAGAGAAACGTTGGTTGTCATTCTCGAGTCTCCTTTATTAACGGCGGTGGATTTGGCAAGATTCGCGTGCGTTTCCAAGAAGGAAAACGCGAAACAGTTGGCGATGGAAGCGGCCAAAAATCGGGTCCTGAAAGCGTGGCCAGAAAGTGAGCTGAATTATAAGCGAAACGACGACCAAGTGTGGGTTGAACCGAGCGAAGGAAAAGGGAACGTGGCTTTTGGGTATGAGTGTTATTTCGTCGATAGGTACATCGAAGTAGCAGACAAACGAACTTTGCCGCCCTTGAATCGTGATCCCAAAGACAACAAAGGCGACGACGACGAGGACGGGAAGAAAGCAGAAGTCTTTGGGAAAGACAAAGAGACGTGGTTGGACGCGTTGCGATTTTTGGACGGGAAGCTCGCGGAGGAGCGAGAGCGAGAGAAACGACGCGCGCAGTTACGAAAGAAAGGGTTGTTGTTAGAGCGAGATGACTATTGCGCAGATTTGAAGCAACAACGGAGAGCAATTCAGGACAAAAAGTATCGGATGAATTGGATGACAACGACGTGTACGCATAGAGACGGGAGAACCGAGATTTGGGGGACGGAATACTTATGCGACGAATTTTGGATCGGCTCGACGAAGATGAAAGCTCGAGCGAATGAGGTTTTTATCGGCGAGGACCGGCTTTTATATTTCAAGCGGTTCCAGTCGTCCGCGTTGCAATCAAAGAGGATTCGAAGCTTGCACGAGAAACACGGAAAATTGATTGCGCCTGACTTTCATTGGTGCGCCAAGCAGGCGAGAAAAGTTTTGTGGGTCGCGATTGGGACCAATCACGCGGTGATGTTGATGGAAAGCGGAGAGGTGTATACGTTTGGAAAGAATAAGCACGGGGAGCTGGGGTTCGCGAATACAGTCACCGAAATAGAAGTTGACGATTTTAGCGAGAGAGGAAACGACGATATGATGGTGGACGGTAACGATACGAAACCGACGAGACGGACGAAAATTTTGAAAAGGACGACGTTCGAGTATCGGACGCCGAGGTTGTTAGGTTTTATCAGAGAGGAAGGCGAGAAGAACGATAGCAGTAAAGGCACTTCCGCGCATCCAGACAGTCCGGATTATATTTCTAGACGGTGTCGTTTCATTTCTGCGAAGAAACACACGTCCATGGTGACCACCGTGGATGGTTTGGTTTTTGGTTTTGGTAAAAACGATCGCGGTCAGTTAGGTATTGGAAATAACTTCATGCAATACCAGCCGAGGAAAATAACAACTTTTCCGAGAGTTCCCGTAAGGATTGGGGGTGTGGTAGTTAGAACAGAAGAGATGAAGATAAAAAAAGCGGTGTGTTGCGGCGACCATAGCGTAGCTCTATCCGTGTGTGGCATGGTTTTTGCGTTCGGATCGAACCAACACTTCGCCTGCGGTGCAACTTTTCCGGTGCACGTGTTCTCGCAATTAAGGAAAGACCAATGGTACCCGCGGAGAATTGCTCTGACCTGGTGCGACAATCCACCTCGAAACGATCAAGGGAAAATCCTCGCGTGTGAAAGAGAATGGTTTCGCGAGAATGGACTCGGAACAGTTTTAAAAGATATCACGACGGGTTGGAGCGAACATGAACGTTTGGAAATAGACGAAAAAGGCGATATCGACGAGTATGGCGTAAACAACCTAGAGTTGTCGGAAGAATTAGAATACCTCATCGAAGTGGAGGCCGATGTTGTTCCGAGGGATGAAGATTTAGATTCAGAAATTAACGACAACGACATCGACGACGAGATAGTTTACAGCATCTTGGCAGAAGATATCTCTGGCGGCCAAATGCACACGGTGATTTTGGACCGCTCTGGTATCGTTTGGACGGTTGGAAAAAATATAAAGGGTGCGTGTGGCCGGCCGATACCGCCTCATCGTCACATTGAACATTGGGAAGACCAGCTCATGAATACGCCTAGTTTGATTAATTTTGTCGCAAAGCCGGTGATTATGCCGACGTACACGGACGAGGAAACGGGCGAGAGACGCGTCGTGAGAATGGCGGAGATTCACAGCGGGAGATACCATCTCGGAGCAGTCGCGGAGAAAACTGGATGGTTCTACGGGTGGGGCTCCATCGAAAATGGTGAGTTAGGCTGGGCAGTAGGCGAACAACAATGGGACCCTAATACATTCGATAAAATAAACAACATCTTCTGCATGAGACGCATTGGATCACATGAACGCGCACGGGACGAGTACTTGAAAGTATTGCGCTCGCAAACACGTCCCTAGAACACTGGATGCGATGTGACACAACGTGACTGAGATCAAAATATTAGATTTATTTTTTACCGAACGAATTACCCGACGTCTTATACCTTAATCTTCTTTCTTCTCCGCTCCGTTCGTTCCAGAACCTTCGGCTAAGGAGCACATCAACCCTCCAGATAAGAGCAAACCGCCGCCAAGATATCCCAACGGTCCGAGCACTTCGCCTAAAAATACCCCTCCCAACAATGCTGCGAACAACGGTTCGCCGGATAAAATCACTTGCGTCTCCGAAGCCGAAACCGATTCTTGTCCTTTCGCTTGCACGACATCCGCCAAGTAACCACCGACGATCGCCGAAAATGCAATCAATAACCAAATTATGGGGTCCTTCCACCCGGCAAACGGCGTCGTCGTCGTCATTCCTACTCTGTGTAATGCGAAATCGGTGAACCCCCACGCGGAATACATAAACGCCAGAAAGAAGGATTTCCACGCCTGCAACTGAGACCCGTCCAACCCAAGTTTCGTGAACGCGCCGATGCGAAACACGTACAGAGAGTACGTCAACGCTCCACCTAAAGCGATCAAATCGCCGATATTCACCGCATTGAATCCTTTCGGAATCACCGAACCGACCAACTCTACAGACTGCCCTCCCCCCGGATCCATTCCTAACGTCACCACCCCGACTAACGCGACGAGGCACCCTGCCCAAACCAACTTCTTCACCGTCTCCCCGAAGAACGTTTCAATAAACGGTGTAAACGCAATAGACGCTTGCGTTAAAAATGACACTCTCGTGGCTTCTGTGAACAACAAAGCGACGTTGCAGCACCCTTGCGCAAGAAAATTCCACGTCGCCAACTCCAACGCCGCCGACCAAAACTCGTTGTTCAGTTTCACCTCGCCGCTTTTGTTCTTCTTGAAAGAATCTAACAACTGAGGCACGAAACACAACAGAACCATAAACCCTCTAATCATACCTAACGTCCCAACCGACGGTGGACCGGCTCTCACGAAGACCATTTTCAACGACACGCACAAACCGCCGTAGGACAACGCGACTAAACCGAGAAGGAAGCGACCGGCGTTTTTGGAAAGTTCGATCGATTTCAGTCGCGTCACCCACGATCCTCCTTCCGACGACGTACTCGAAGACGACATGACGATATTCTTGCCGCTGCCGCTATTATTGCCTCCAGACGAGGACCTCACTACGAGGATACTGCTCCTACTCCTATTCCTACTCGTAGTCGTATTATTCTGCTTATTTTGCCCGAGCAAGAAGGCACTTTTTCTGGCCGCCTTTCTAGCCGACGACAAAAAACAAGAAGAAGAAGCAGAAGAAGCCGCGAACGAGGACGGCGCGACGACGCGTTTAAAGGTGGTGGTAATGGTGGTGGGTATCGCTCGTCTGCGCTGCTGCTGCAGATGCGCAGTTTTCGACACCACGCCGCTGCTGCTCGAAGTCATCATCATCATCATCATATCTATCCGTTAAAAATTAGGAGTCGTTGAAAAATTTCCAATGTCTTCTTCCCTTTCTTAGTATAAATAAAACGAATCAAAGAACACTTCCTCCTCTCTCAATCTCTCTCTTTCTTTCTCTTTCTTTCTTTCTCTCTCTCTCTCTTATGTTGCGCGTGAAAAGAAGAAAGAATTCTTGTTTGTGGCCGAAGAGAAAGAAAGAACAAAGCGATGAAAAATGAGGAAAGCAAAGAAAACTTCAAAGAGTAGTTTTTTCTCTCTTTTGAAGTTTTCTTACAATTTCCTAGTTTTTTTTCTCGTTTTTAATTCGAGTGTGAGTCAGCATTTTCGTCATAATAATAATATCTATCAAACGTTGTACAAAACACCTACTAACGCGTTACTCTAATAATACGAACAACTTATAATAATAATATATAATATAACAATTAATGCACCATGGGCAGAATTTCCTTGGACTTTTTGAGACGCAAATCCCACGACGACAACGACGACAACTCTAAGAATATGCCGGGATATTTACGAGCGATGCACGATTTCCCGACCAAAGACTCCAAAAACGACATCGGTCTCCTGATCTCTCACAAGAAAGATCGCCTGAGCATGGACGAGGCGAGAGAGAAAGTACCCGTGCAGAAGAAGACAGAGGAAGAAAAAGCGACGACTCAACCTCCTGTCCAACCACCGAGAAAGAGCGCGGAGTTGGAGAGGCAAGACAGCGCGAACGTGAGGAAGGTGCAGGTTTTGTAAGACAGAGGTTTTCCCCTGAATTGATGTGACACGTCAGCTTTCTTCGGGATGAGGCGCTTTTTACCATAATACGTTCAAAAGCGTATCGATCGAGACAGTTTGTTGTTTCTCCGAAAAACGCGCGTGCTTGCTCTCTCTTATTAATAATAGTAGCTTTGTACATATGTAATCGGAAGAAGAAGAAGAAGAAGAAGAGTACTATTAATATTATTATTATTCAAAACGTCACTCTATTGAATCCAAACGCGAAGAAGACGAGAGACTGCGCGATGAGAAACAAAGAGTAATGGACGAGCTGGTGTTGGAGTATTCCGTAGACGCCGCAAAAAAGGAAGAAAGAACCCATCGAGAGCTCTTTGAAATAGATTTTTCTGCGCACTTTAGGCGTCGACGACGACGACGACGACGACGACGAGAACATGTTGCCCAATTTTTTTGTAACCACCCATTCGTGCGCGTCGGACAACTCGAACAAGCCGGATATCATGGCTGACAATTTCACGACACACATCGCGTTTTCAAACAGAACAAACGCGACTGATGTTTTCCAACCTTCTTTGGTGAACACGACAGTACTCATCGTCACGAGAACTGGAGTGTAAACTAACGCCCAAAATGGGATTGGTATTTCCGGGCTTATCGCGCACAAAGGCACAAGAAGACAGTAAAGGAAGAAACTGACGATGTGCGCTGCAAACATTCTCGCACCAAAGAAAAACACGATCAAATAGACTTTTTTTGCCAACGAGACGCCGTTGGACTCTAAAATCGTTTTTGTCGCTTTCCTCCACAGTTGCATCGGGCCGCAGCTCCAGCGGTGTTGTTGCTTTCGATAGGCGTCGTATTCAGCCGGAATCTCGTTATCGCACGTGATATCGTTCAAGAAAATAAACTTCCACCCTCTCAAATACGCGCGTAAACTCAAATCCATATCCTCCACGGTCGTGCGAAAGTTCCAACCGCCGGCGTCGACGATACATTTTCTCCTCCAAACGCCAGCGGTGCCGTTAAAGTTGAAAAACAATCCGGCGGAGCATCGCGCGTACTGTTCGCAAAGCATGTGGTACGACAAGGAAATTTCTTGGACTCTCGTCAAAACGGTTTCTTTCGCGTTCGTAAACGTCCATCGCGTCTGAACGAAACCGACGTCTTCGTTTTCCATCAACCAAGGGACGCTATTGAACAGAAAATCGCTATCAGGATCAAAGTCCGCATCAAAAACAGCAACGTAATCGTAGTTTTCAATCAAATCCATGGCGTCTAACATCGAACCAGCTTTATAACCTTTCCTGTTTTCTCGGCACACGTATTGGATGTTGACGCCTCGACTCATCCATCGATGCACCGCGCTTTGCGCAATCTCTCGAGCCTCCAACTCCGTGGAGTCGTCTAAAACTTGCACCATAAAGTGCTCTCTCGGCCATTTCATGCGACACGCGGCGTTGATGATATCTTCGCAACAGGCGGTTTCGTTAAACATTGGGAGTTGGACGACGACGTTTGGGATGGTTGAATAATACTCCGCGCCCGGCGGCAAAAACGACGAATGTGAACTTTGTTGCATTTCCTCCATCGAATACGACGGCACTCGTTTCCCGCTCGGCCGCTTAAATCTGTCCAAATAGTCTTTTCTCGACAAATGCTTCCAATAAAACGCGACGTATAAATGAAACGCCCGATCTGCCGCGACTAAAGCGGATAAGAACGCCGTAAATCCAACGATAACCTTCAACACGGGATTAAAAAACGCAACGCGTATATCGTCCGCGGTCACCAACGCCCAGTAAAAAGATTCCGAGGAGATGGACGGAAACGACGATACTGATGCCTTCTCAATCTCGTCATCACCTCTCTCACCACCACTTGCGAGCAACGAAAACGACGACATCCCCCTCGCGTGCGGATGGCCAAAAATCACCTCCATCCGGTGCAAAACCACCACCAAACAAAACACAAAAACGCACAAAATGAAGCACGTCGTCGAGAGCGGCAATTTCTTCTTTTTCTGCGTTCTCGCGTGGTATAAAGATCAAGGGGATTTGCAATCGTAACGCGGAGAGAGCAAGACCCCCGAGGATGTTGAGGAGGTCCCCGTCAGCGGCGTGCTTTGGCTTCGAAACATTTTCTCTTTACTCTCTCGCCTTTTTCTTCAAAAACAACGCAAACAGTTTGTTCGCGCTCGTTCTCGACGACGACGAGAGAATGCTCGCAAAACACCACAACGCGGGAAAGAACGAACGACGAGTCTGAGATGATGATCGTATCTCTCTCGCTCTCGTCGTTCTCTTAAGAGAGAGAAGAAGATGTGACGAGAAAAATGTGAGAAAAATCCTTCGCGTATTTTTTTTTGTAAAACAACGAGGTTTCGTCTCGGATATACTAAATAAAGATGTCGATTGTGAATGTGCAGTTTCATATATATACATCACGATTCTGAGGTGCTACTGATGACATCGTCGTGTTTCATTCTCTCTCTCTCTCTCTCTCTCTCTCTCTCTTTCTCTCTCATTCTCTCTCTCTCTTCTACATCGGAATCAAATCTTTGGACAAATACTTTATAAACCCGAACGCTTTGAACCGCCGCTCGCCGATGAGTTTGAACAACTTATCGTCGCTAATTACGAACTGTTTATTCTCTGGATCCTTCAAATTCTTCTCCTTAAAGTATGCCCACATCTGGCTCGTTAACTGCGCGCGAGTTATGGTCTCTTGCCCGTTTAAAAAGGTTTTCAACTTTTCCGAACACTTGTACGGTTTCTTAAACCCGCTGTTTTCGCTCCTCTCTTTTTTCTCCTTCTCGGCTTTCGCCTTCAACTTGTTCAATTCCGTATCGCTCATCGGCACGTACTTCTCCATCTCCTTTTCGTATCGCTTCTTATCTTTCTCCGCCATTTCGTTGTACATCTCCTTCCCTTTCTCGCTTAAAGTTTGCCACCTTTGCCCCAACTTCTTCCCGCATTCGCCGAATGAAATCCCCGGAAACTCTTTCACGATTTTCTCGCGGTTGTGCGACACGAAGCACATGTACGGGCCTTGCGGACCTTTCGGTTTGTTCGGATCTTTCATTTCCTTTGTCGAAGACGTCGTCGTAGATTTACCACCCGATCCCGTCCTCTTTTGTTGTTTCTTCTTCGAAGGGTTCGTATCGCCCCTCGTCGTTCGTTTCGCGCTGTGGTAATGCGTACCTCTCTCCGCGTCCGAAACGTCTTCATCCTCTTCGGACTCTTCCTCTTCCTCTGAATCTGCTTCTTTTAATTCTTTCTCTTTCTCTTCCTCCTCCCTCTTGAGGATCATTTCCGTGCTCGTCCACGGTTCCCCACTTTTCGCTTTCGCGTGTCCGAAGTGGCTCTCGTCCAAGTGCGCTTGCACCATCGCCCTGATGAATTTTTTCTTCGTTTGTTTAATCAATCCATCCCGTCCTTCCCCGTTGGACAGTTTCGATTCCAATCCCTCGACGATGGATGCGATGGTGAGTAAATCTAAGTTTAAATCTTTCTTGGAGAAAATTTCGGCGAGAGATTTCGCGATGGCGAGTTCCAGAGGGTCGTTTTTTAGTACCATCGCGGATGCTGATGCGCTAAATACTCTCGTTTGTGATGTGTTACTAGAGCGTATTAAGAGAGTTTTGTGGGGGGATTTTGCTTCATTAATTGAAAAAAAATGGTGCATTTTCCACTGCGACAAAGTGTTGTGTTTGTTCCAACTCAGAACGCTTCGAGAAGACAAAGAGGAGGAAAAGGAGGAGGTTTTGTTGTCGCTGCTGCTGCTCCCGACTCATATCGATTCTCCAGATGTTCTTCTGCTCGTCCTTTTCGCGCGAGGAGGAGGAGTTCTTCTTCTTCTTTGCAAAATTTCATCGGGCTGGCGGCGACGGCTTCAAATGACATCGTCAGAGCTGATGAAGAAGAAGACGATGATGAAGCGCTGATCGATTTACTCCTCTCGAAGAAGAAGAAAAAAGGAACAACAAGAAGAACAACAACAATTGAGGAAAGAAGAGGAGGAAATGGAGGAGGAGGAGACACGACGAGTTCGAATGAATTTGAAAAGTGCGTGGACGAGAACTTGACGAAGTTGACGACGCTGTTTTTCGACCGGCTGTTGACGAGGATAGAAGAGAAAATGGCGAACGGGGAAGAAAAAGAAGCGGAGGAGTTGGACGAGTTAGCGCAGAGTGCTCTGGTGGTGGTTGAGTCGAGAGCGACGTTTGAACGCGCCAGCGAGGTTGGGTTCCCGGAGACTTTGCGGGATTCGATATCAGCGCACGAAGCGACGTTGAAGAAACAGTTGGCGGATGGAAGCGGCGGCGAGAGTAGCGACGACGACAATGCGTTGGAAACGTATTCGATTGAAACGCAAGTTAAACAACGCTGGGCGGCGTTGACGAAAGCGATGGAAGAAACTGGAACAGAGAATGCGCTCTCGCAGAAAATGATGAATCGAGAGCGGGCGAAATTGAGCGCGACGGAACTCATCGGACGCGCAAAATTAAACACCGAAGAAGCTAAAACGCTCTTTACGACCGCGGTGCCTCCGGAAAGGAGAATTATAGAGTTTTTGTTGGAGTATGAACCTGGACCGGAGCGGTCTCAGATTTTAAGCGACGCGTTGACGCCTCCGGACGAGGAGGATTTGAAGGAAATGGAAGAGAACGAAGAGGTGGAGGTGGTGAGCACAACCCCGGCGAAACTTTCGTGCGCTTTGGAGGTGTACTTGAAGGAAGTGATTGATAATAGCAGTAAGAGTAGCAGTAGTAATAATAGTAGCGATAGTGGCAGCGCGGGTGGTGACGACGATAACAAAGTGATGCGCGTGCGTGCGCTCGCGGAGGAAGTAAAAGAAAGATTGTAGTAAAGTTGAAAATTTTGTATTGCAAAAGATGTATTTATTGTGTGTTTGTCAAATGTAGTCATCATCTGACTTCTAAATTAATTTGCGGCGATTCCATGGAGAACGTCGTCGACGACAAAGGAACAACAGAAGTATCAACGATACTAACACTGCTATTCTTCCTCGAACCACCACCTCTTCCTCTGTTTGCTTTCCTCTCGAGCGCGCGTAAAAGCTTCCCGACCACGTCTAATTTGTTTGTATCCGAACCGCCGCCAAAGCTTTGCTTCGCGAGCAAAAAGCCTACAAGCATTGGGACCACGAAGGTTTTCATCGCCATTCCTAATTCTTTTCGCATTCTAAATCCGACTTGTTTCTCGTGAACGACGTCTTCGAGCATGTCTTGATCTCTTCGATTAAAGCCACCGGAATCTTGTTCGATAAACTTCGTCTCTCGAACTCGTTGAAACGCGCGGAACCCGCGAATCATAGGCTTCACGACGGACCACATACCGTGTCTCACCGCGAGTCTCGCGACGTCGTGTTGCACGTGCTGCTCTTCAAAGTGAATGAGCGTACATCTTGCCGCGGTGTACGGCTTTAAGCCGCGCACTTCGTCCTCGTTCTCGAAATCAGGAACGGCTTCGACTTTCCACGCCGAGTAATACGGATCGACGCGCAAAACTCTTTTCGATTTTGGAACGTTCGGATGACTCATCCCTTTCGTGATGGAGAAGTACACGCTCTTATTATTCGTACTGGTAGAAGGGGACAAAAAATCTGCGGTCGATCTCATCCCTCCTCCTTTCATCGGCGTCGTCGGCGGCGTCAAATCGTCAAACATTTGATTCGCGGGACTTTTCTGTTTCTCCGTCCACGTGCGTCGAGAAAAGACGTAATCGCGATTCGAAATCACCGGTAACTTCCGCTCCCAATACACGAGATCCGCACCAGTGTTCACGTCTCTTTCGATGATTTCTGATTTTATGAGTAAAGGATCCCACGCTTTTCTAGTTTGGTCCGAGTTGAAGAAATCGCACAACTCTTCCGGCGTGCAGTTTTGAAACGTCGATTTCGAGAGGTATTCCGTCCCACCGTACGGGAGAATGTGACGCCAAGCGACGTACGTGCTCCCGGTTTCTTTATCTTCTTTGCGCATCATCTCCTGCCACTCGCCGTAATCGCACTTTGGTACCTGTTCGTCTTCAAAAAACCTAGGATTATCGTTGTTGTTTTTCTGGTTCTTCTTCGCCGAGGCGGAGAGTTCGCCCGTGGCTAATCGGTCTCGAAACTTTTCGTAATCTAATTTTTGTACAACGTCCGGATTATCCACCCCGGCACCTTTAAACGTCGTTCGCTCGTTCGCGACGTCAAAGAAAGCCTCTTGGTGCGAGTGTTTCCTGGACTCTTTCACGAACAAACCAAGCATGGACCCTCGTCTCGGCAAGTTACCCTTGGGCGCCGCCTTTGGCGAAGGAGAAGACGCCGCTCTGTTCTGTTCCTCGCCTTCATCATCTTCGCCGCTGATTTCTTGCACGTCCGTCGTTTTGCTGCTCGAATTATTATTGTTATTATTATTATTATTGTTCTCCTCCACAATTTTTTCCAACCGTCTTCGCGCGCCGGCGGTAGTATTACCGGCGTCGATATTCTCGGAGCGCTCCCCCGAACCTCCTTCTCCTTCCCGTTCTCTTTGCTGAAGAGACTGTTGTTGTTGTTGTTGTTGTTGCTGCTGTTGTTGATTCAACCGTCGCCTTAACTCTCTCTGTCTTCTCAATCGTCTCTTAAACACTCTGCGTTTCACCGCCTTCATCAGCTCTCTGGCGAACACGAGCGAACTGAGCGTAAACCAAATCGATTTCACGGAGTTCGCGGACACGTTCTGCCTCGACGACTTCACCGCTTCTTTCAAAATAATCGCCAATCTCGAAAAATCGTACCTCATCCCGAGCAAGACGACTAAAAGTAACGTCAAAACGAAGCTACACGAGGCGAACACCATAAAATACATCGACACGCTTTGTTGATGATTTTGTCCAAAATTTCCTCCTCCGAAAAACATCCATCGGTTCCAAAACGTGTTCAACGACTGCTCGATTTCCTCTTTCGACGGCAAGGTAAACCCGGCGACGGACATGAGCATGGCGCCTAAATCCGTAGGGTTGAAGGACTCTCCGTGGGAGAACCATTCTTCGTCGCGTGATCGTCGTCGTTTTTGTGTTTCTCGCGCGTGGAGGTGTTCCAGCCAACGGACTGCCATTATTTAGTATTATTCTTTTTGTTCGCGGAGGCGTTTTTCTTCCGTTCGTTGGTTACCCCCGAGTGCTTTTTTTGGTCAAAAATTGGAGGATCTTTCTCTGATGATTCAGAGTGGGGATATATTCTTTTGATTGCTGCTCCCACTCCTGCTCTTTCGTCGTCGTCGTCGCGCGCTCGAGAGAGAGAGAGAGAGGAGAGAGAGATGATGATGTGGTGTGTTTATTAATGTCGTGCTTTTTGTGCGCTTTTTTTAATGGAGAGTGATGTGAAGATAATTGTTTCAAGATATAATTATTCTCCGACACACAGAAGGAGTAAAAACGAGGGAAAAAGTCTTTCATGAAAAAAGATGGAACGAAAAAGTGGTTTTGGGTGCCTCTTCCCTCTTTGTCACTTCTCTTCTCGGTTTCCTCCGAGTGTTTCGTCCCCTGGACTCATTTTCCCTTTGTCGGGCGAAAAAACTTCTCTCGTTCATCTCTCAAAATCACATCCTTGTGTCACTTTTTATCACTCTCTCTCTCTCTCTCTACAACCGACTCTTTTATCTCTCTTTGCCTAACGACGACTTGTTTGACGACGACGACGACAAAGAAGAAGAAGTCAAGAAGAAGATATACAAAAAATGTCCTCATCCTCTGCCGCTCATGCGATTATGAGAAGTAATAAGATGATTGCGAACGTCTGCGTGGTGAACGCGGGGCGATTGGATTTCGACGGGAAGTTGAATCTGCATTCGCTTTCCCAAGCGCTCGGGTTGTCGTCCTCAGGAGGAGGAGGAGAAGAAGATAACAACATCAATAAGAACAACATAAACACGTTAACCGCGCATCAAGATTCCTCCCCTTCGCCTGATGTCGTCGCCGAACGCTGTAAAGGTCACAATTGCATAGTCACGAAAGAAATAGAAATCGATATCGATTTACTCCCGACTTCGGTGAAGTTAATATGCGAAGCCGGGACTGGTTTTAATAACATCGATATCGAGAAAGCGAAGAAACGAGGCATTCGCGTGACGAACGTGCCGGAATATTCGACCGAGGCGATGTCACATTTAGTGATCACGAGCATATTAAACTCCTCCGCGAGCATGATTAAACAGCAAAAGATGTTGGAGCGGAACGAACGCGCACACTTTACGAACTTTAGCGGCTTGCCGCACTTCGAGTTGGAAGGGAAAAAAGTAGGATTGATTGGCGGGAACGGGACGATCGGGAAACGCGTGTGCGAATTAGCGAAAGCGTTTCGAATGAAACCGTACGTGTATTCGAGGTCGGCAAAGTCGAAAACAGAGTTGTACGACGTCTATCAGTCGTTAGAAGAGTTGTTGTCGGAATCCGACTTTGTGAGCGTCCACTGCCCGCTTAACGACGCCACACGAGGTATGCTCGATTACGAAAAGTTATCGCTGATGAAACCGACGAGTTATTTAATCAACACCGCTCGCGGGGCGATATGTAACGAGGAAGATTTGATCCAAATATTAAAGGAAAAGAAAATCGCCGGCGCGTGTTTAGACGTCCAAACGAAAGAACCTCCGGACGAGGACTCGTTGCTTTGGAACCCGGGGAACGTCTTCGACGACAACGTCACCTTAACCCCGCACATCGGGTGGAAGCGAGTGGAAACCAGGCAAAGATTAATCGATAGCGTCGCGGAAAGGATTAAAGAGTTTGTCGACGGAGAGGATATTTTAAACGTTGTAAATCAATAATAATGAGTATATTTATAATGCGGCGCGTTTGTAATACCTTTTATTATCGCATCGTCTCGATCAAACCTATCCGCGAGTACGAGAGAGAGAAAGTGATTTGAGGGAAAAAATAACTGTTTGTTTGCTCTTCTAATTGCTTCAAACATGACCGCTCTTTCCTCCTCCTCCTCCTCCTCCTCCTCCATAAACTCCTCCATCCAATCGCTCAAAAAAGACTTTGATACTAATAATAATACTAACCAATGGTCGTCGTCTTCCTTTACCAGAGGCGGAGGAGGAGACCAACACCAACAACACCTTTGGCGTTTAATCGAATTGCTCGAGAAGATGCGCGGAGAAATCTTCATCCATGATTATCATTCAAAGAAGTCTGAGAAGAACAAGAAAAAGAATAGCAAGATGAAGACGATGGAGTTAAAAATGAAACACTTAATCGCGGTCTCTTCGAAGGTGAACGTGCGATTGAACGCGTGTAAGATTGGTCTGAGCAGAATTGGGAATTCCGTTGGCGTGGAAAGGAAAGTCGAAGACGAAGAAGAAGACGAAGACGAAGAAGACGAAGAGGAAGAAGAAGCAATTGGAGGAGGCGTTTCAGTAGGTGATGATTCGACGTTGAACGAGGAAGATGACACAACACGAGGACGACAAAAAGAGGACAGAAAAAACGAACGAAACGAAGCGAAGAAACGAGAACGAAACGAGCTTCTCTCGCGCGCGATTGAGAAAACCGAAAAGCGATGGCTCGGGAACAATCATCGCGGCGACGTGAAATTGACCGGGAACGTGTTTTGGCGTCCGTTGCCACACGTCGTCGGGACGGCTTCGTTTTACCAGGATTCGACGTTAGGGTTAGCGAATGCGGTGAATCCGAACCCGGAAAGGTTTGGACCGTATATTTCGTCCACGGATGATGATGATTCGTCGGGTGACGAAGACGATGAGAATACGACGAGCGAAACGTCGACGTCGGAATCGTCTTCGGTGTCTTCTTCATCAGCCGAAGAGGAGGAAAGCGAGGCCGAAGAGGCCGAAGAGGATTCGTACAGCGACGACGAGGATACCGTTGGCAGAAGAAGTATTGAAGCGCGCAGGCGAAAAAGAAGAAGAGAGAAACTGATGCAAAATCAACGAAAAGCAGCAGCGGGAGCGGCAAAGAAGAAGGAAATAAAGGAAGATGAAACCATAGAGGAGATGCGCGAACGGTTCGCCAAGGAAGTGTTGCTCCTCGCGGAATCGACGAAAAAGAAGAAAATGAACGAGAAGAAGAAGACAAAGAAGAAGAAGACAAAGGAGGAGGAGAAAAAGAGCAGCATTTCTTCCGTGAGTTCAGAGGATGATTTATTGAGCGACGGGCTCGGTAGTGATACCGACGCCGACGAATCTGCCTCGATGCTGTTCGGGGAAGGAAGAATACGAACGAGTAGTAGCAGTAGCGATAGCGATAGAAATAGGAGTAGCGAAGAGAAGGAGGACGAAGACGAAGACGAAGAAGACGCGAGTATTTTCGGGAAGAAGCCAAAGCAGAAAAAGAAGAGCGCTAGGGGGGCTCATAAAGAGCGCAGCATTTCTCCAAAGAAGAAGAATAAGGAAAAGAAAAAGACGAGAACGGATCGCTTGCGAGGCCTTTTCGGAGACGACGAGGACGAGGACGAGGACGACGATACCGGACACCGCGTAAAAGCCGAGTACTCGGCCTCGCGTTCTTCCAAAGAAGAAGAAGAAGAAGACGTAAAAAAAAGCAAAGACGGGAAGAAGAGCAAAAATAAAAAAAGGAACGCCAAGGAAAAGAAGAAGAAAGCGCCTTCTTCCGCGCTCTTCGGCTCTTCTTCTTCCTCCTCCGGTGGTGGTGATGACGACGTCTCCTCGTTGTTCAAATGATGACGACGTCTCCTCGTTGTTCAAATGATGACGACGATACTCTCGCAGTTTCACATTGTTTTTTCTCTGGAGCTTTTTGCTCTGCACTTTTTGCAAACAAAACTCGTCATTAGTAATAGTATTACTCATACTCACACATGTCGTTTTCGGAGTCGTGTTGTTGCACGCATCGATGCGCTATGGCCACTACCACCACCGCTTCTTCTTCTTCTTCTTCTTCTTCTCGTGGTCGAGTTTTTTATCGTCGCATTCATCAAAGTCGTCGTCGTCAGAGAACAACAGAAGTCTTTCAAGCGCAAACGTCATCCAATGATGCGATGGAAGAAGAAACGTTCGACGTGGTGATAATCGGTTCAGGCATCGGCGGCTTATCCGCTGCCGCTTTATTGGCGAAATACGACTTGAAAGTCTGCTGCGTTGAGTCGCACGAGCACGCCGGAGGTGCCGCGCACGAGTGGAAAAGAAACGGGTACACGTTCGAGTCTGGACCGAGTTTATACACCGGTCTCTCTCAGTTCCCCACGAGCAATCCGCTGGGGCAGATATTACACGCGATCGACGAACCGTTGAAATGTATTCGATACAACACGTGGAAAGTGCACTTTCCGGAGGCGACGTTCGTCACGGAAGTAGGAAACGATCAATTCATCGAATGTTTAGAGAAATATTACGACGCCGAAGCAGTCGCGGATTGGCGAAAATTGAAGGAGAAGATGGAACCGTTGGCGCAAGCGAGCGCGGCGTTACCACCCGCCGCGGTGAGAACAGACGCATACGCGGCGTGGACTTTAGCGAGGTTTATCCCGGGGTTGTTTCAATCGATGCCGAGTTTGAACGCGATTTTATCGGATTACGAATCGTTTCTGGATAAGAACGACATCAACTCGAAGTTTATTCGAGATTACATGGATTTACTCTGCTTCTTGCTTTCCGGTGGGACGTCCAAAGCGACGATGGGCGCGGAAATTGGGTACATGTTTGCAGACTGGTACGCTCCAAATGCTGCGTTAGAGTTTCCAATCGGTGGATCCGGCGCGCTCGTCGATTGCTTAGTGAGAGGTTTTGAAAAATACGGCGGCGATTTGCGCTTGCGAACTCACTGCGAAGAGATTTTAGTGGAGAAGAAAGACGGAGAAGAAGAAGAAGAAGCGACTGGGATTGTCACGAAAACGAGAGACGGGAAGAAGAAGATCTTAAGAGCGAGAAAAGCGGTGATTTCAAACGCGACGATTTGGGATACCGAGGCGCTTTTGAGAGATTGCGCGGAAGGGAGGCGCCAGAGCGTGCGGGAAGCGTCGTCTACGACTGGAACAACTAAAAGCGGGAAAATAGTCGACGACGACGTCGAATTTTGCCAATCGTTCATGCATTTACACCTCGGCATAGACGCCGCAAATTTACCAGCTGCGGAAACACTGGAAATGCACCACGTGTGGGTCGGTGATTGGGACAAAGGCGTGGACGCGGAGCAAAATCTCGTCTTGGTCTCGATACCGTCGATTAAAGATCAGTCCATGGCGCCGGAAGGCAAACACGTGATTCACGCCTACACTCCCGGGAACGAGCCTTTGGCGCGTTGGAAGAACGTGAAATATAACTCAGAAGAATACAATAAATTGAAGAAAGAACGAAGCGAAGTGTTATATCAAGCTGTTGCGAAAGCGTTGAATAATATCACCGTCGAGGATTTGAGAAGCCGCGCAGAAATTGAGATGGTTGGGACGCCTCTCACGCACGCGCGCTTTTTACGAAGAGGAAATTCTCAAGGCACATACGGCGGCACCGGGTGGATAAAGAAAAATGAACCCGGAGATGACTCCGCGGCCGCGGTTCCCGTGACTTCCGCCAAGAGTAATTTGAAAAATTTGTTGTTAGTGGGAGATTCGCGATTCCCTGGCCCGGGTCTTCCAGCTGTCGCTGCGGGCGGTTGGGCGGCTGCACACGAGCTCGTAGATTTTAGACGACAGTGCGAAGTGCTCGATAAAGTAGTAGCGCGATAAGTCCAATAATGTTCAAAGTTGTATTTATGTGATGAAATCCCACGCGTAGACTCGAGAAGTCTTGTTGTATTTATGTGATGAAATCCCACGCGTAGACTCGAGAAGTCTTGGTATTCTCTTCTTCCCCGTCTCTTTTCCCTCCTACTTTCATTTTCGCCAAGCTAAATCCTAAACTCTTCGCGTTGCTTCTATTCGAGAAATTCTCGTTGACTAATTTTGCGGGCATTCCGCCCGCAGCGACTACGGTTATTCTAGTTCGTCTAGTACTATCCTCCACCATCTCCTCCTCCTCCTCCTCAACATCTTCCGCGAAACCTCCCACACACAACAGAGGATACTTGGACGCGTGCTCGCCCATCATCTCGCTCGCGTTTAAGAACATCGACCCTCTTTGAACATCGAACGCGTCAAACAGAGCTACTCCATTCACGTTACGTTCCTTCATGCGTCCGCAACACGCGACGAACCCGTTCCCAACATCTGCCACCACGTGCGTCAACGCGAAATCGGTTTGCACATTTAACCTCGGTTTGCTCCTTTCGATCCAATTTTTCGCGTCCGACATCACGAGGTCGCCAAAACGATTACACATCACAACGTTCGGGAAATGCTCGAGTTCGTTTTCCACGGCTGGGTACACGAAAGTTAACGACGTGCACGCCATGTTCTTCCGTCCCGTACCGTTGTTGTCATCAAACACGCTCGCGTTCTCCCCGACGAGATAAAACTCTCGCGCTTTAGCATCAAAACAGTACATGCGCATGGTCCCGTTTGAATATCCAACCGATAAAATGTGTTTATTTCCCATTGTATCGGTATCAACGCGACTCCGACTCCTGGTCGCGTACGCGTCCATCGCAAACGCGTACGCTATATCGAATTTACCTTGTCCACCACCGCCATCGCTGGCGCTTTCGTTCAACGAGAATCCAAGCGGCATGCGAGCAATCTCCTTCAACTCTACCGATGATTCTCCCCCGTTCTTTTCGTTCACACTCCTCCGCGTAACTTCCACGCCAATCAACTCCGCGTCCGTGGCGATGACTAAATACTCATCCTTTCCGCCTAAAAATTTCAACCCGTACACTTCGTTGTTGTCGTTATCCTTCTCGTCGTCCTTTCCGTCAAAAGCATCTTCGACTAAGTCGTCCTCGTTCGAAATCCCCTCTGCTCTCTTTCTGTTCGCGTTAAACTTCGCCATCAACGAGTCGCCTTCCTCGTTCTCGCCTTTGCCGCTTTTGCTCTTACCAGAACCAGAGGCAGTCACGACTCGCCAAACGAACACTTCGCCGTTGGACGACCCCGTCGCTAACGCGAACGACGAGGACGACGAGCACTTTTCATCATCATCATCGTCATCGAAAGTGTGCGAAAGGCCAAAAGCGCACTTCAACACGGCGTCGGAGTGTCCTCTCAGGACGCTCAAACCGAACGGTTTCGGTTCCACTTTGACACTTTGTTCTTCTTCCGAAGACGAAGAGGAAGCGTGGACGACCCACAATCGCACGCAATCGTCCTCTCCGCTCGTCGCTAAGAATCGTTTTCGTCTCCTTTTCTTCATCTTCTTCTTCTTTGGTGGTGTCGTCGTTCTCATCTCCGTTAGGGGATTTTGCTGCGCGTTTACTTCTTTATCCTCTTTAAAGTCGTCGTGAAAGGCGTCATCATCGTCGATAAAAGCAGGACTGAAACTCAGCGAGAACACTCTCCCGTAGTGACCGCCTTCGTTCGTGCCAGTGCTTGTCATTTGATGACGACGACCGAAAGCAAACTCTTCTCTCAGAGTTGTTGTGAGGGAAAACATTTGCGAAATCTCTTCATTAGAAACTATGCGTTGTTCGGTGTTAAACTCGTCGGCTGCATCGAGATGTTGTAGCAGCAGTTATAGCAGAAGCGGGAGGAGGGGGAGGAGAAGCGCTTTCGTGCGTTTTCATCCCCAGCGCGTGGCGGCATCGTCGTCTGAATCATCGTCATCGTCGTCATCATCATCATCTGTTGACGTCGACGGAGCGGCACAAACAACAACAACAGAAACGATAATAGAAGAAGAGAGTAAGGGGTTGACCGGGGAAACGCTCCAAAAACTGAAACAAGATTTGACGGAAGACTTGTCGCACTTATTCGACGACGTCGGGATCGATCCAAAGTTATACGCCGAGGATGTCGTCTTCACGGATCCGCTCTCGAAATACGAAAGTTTCACCGGGTACAACTTCAACATACAGATGCTAAAAAACGTGTTCAAACCGAAATATACGATGCATTCGATCGAAAAGACGAACGATTTTGAAATCACGACGCGATGGACGATGAAGATGTACTTACCTTCGTTCCCGTTCTTGTGGAATCCCGAGCTGACGTTTACCGGGAGATCCATCATGGAGATGGACGGGAGGTTTCCGCACAAGTGCGTGAAACACGTGGACACGTGGGATAGCATCGAGAACCAAACGTATTTGAGTCCAGAAGCCGTGCAGGAAGTTTTAAAGCAGGTGTTTAACTTTACAAAGACGCCGGAGAATTTGAAGACGCCGAAGTACGTGACGTTGAGGAGGTACCGCGATTTCGAGGTGAGAGAATACGAGAAATTTTTCGTCGCCGAGACGACAGTGAACTCAAACACCGGGAGCGCGAAGATGGAAGATAGCGAAGCTGGGCAGGCTTTTAACCGCTTAGCTGGTTACATTTTTGGTAAGAACGAGCAAAACGAAAAGATGGAGATGACGACGCCGGTGTTTTCGAATAAGAATCAAAAGATGCAGTTTGTCGTGGAAGAGAGTTCGAATTCAATCAAGCCGGTGGACGGTTCGGTGGCGGTGAAAGACCGCGAACGATTTCTCGTCGCCGTGGCGTCCTTCTCCGGCATCGCGAACAAAGAAATCACGGACGAGACTGAAAAAAAGTTGAGGGAAGCCATGAAAAGAGAAGAATCCATAAACGACGGGGTAGAATTCCTCCCTCGCCGAGGCGACGAGTTCGTCGAGTTGGCGCAATACAACGATCCGTTCACGAACCCGTTACAAAGACGCAACGAGGTTCTCATCGCGCTGGAAAATATCAGAGACGATTTTATCGCTTTGGTGTAAAAAATGATGTGAAAATCATCATCCAAAAGCCAAAGCAACCTGTATTTTGTATAGAAGCACGTGTTATTAAAAACAAAACGCATACGCGAGAAAGAAAGCAAACACCATTTTTCCTCTATATACATTGTACTTTTACTCAATTTTGCTCCTCCTCCCATTTGGAGAAAAAATGCATTTTGAACACCTCACAGATACAACGCGTCAGAATGCAAAGTAACGAAGAAGAAATAGAAGAAGAACGAATCATCATCATCGCGCAGTAACAGTAGTAGTAGTAGTATTCGTAGCACTTTCTTTCGGCAGAAGAATTTAATATAAAGAGACGCTCGAGACACGCGCGCGAGGATTGACATCTTTTACATCAGGGGAAACATCGTCGTCGAAAGAGCGGTTGGTTGAGCCGATGATGTCGAGGACGACGGGGAGTACTAAAGATGACATCGTCCTCGAAAAACCTTCAAACGACGACGATGAAAAAGCGGTGGAGGAGGAGGAAAACAAAGAGCTCCTTCAATTGACCTTCCAAATCTGGCGGTACTCGGCGGAAACCGAGAAGCAAACGCAACTGTTACACATCGTTTTGGAGAAGAAACAGATGGAACTGTTGAAATTTTCCTTGCACAGGCGAGCGCTGAGGTACCAACGCGCGTGTTTTACTAGCTGGCGAGAAGAAGTGGAAAGGACGAAAATACAGAATAAACGATTGAAATCGAAAGTGGAAGGGTTGCGGCTAAGATATTTGAGAGCGGCGTTCGATCGGTGGAGGAAAGAAAGGATGAGCGGGAAACGGTTGAAGGAACGGTTGGCGCGGGCGACGAGTCGGCGAGCGATGAAGTTGCAACGAGAGATGTTTGAGAGATGGCGGATGGAAGCGAGGGAGAAGAGGGAGGAGAGAGAAGAGAGAGGAGGTGTGGAAAGAGAGGTGAACGAGTTGAACGAGCGGATGGAGGCACTGCAAAAGCAATTTGAGAAAGAGAAAGAGCAATGGAAGGAAGAGGAGACGCGGATAGCGAACGCGCACGAGGCAAAGTTGGAGGAGTTTACGAAAGCGAACGAAAACGAGAAATTGAGAGTGGCGACGGAACGCGCGAGTCGAGACGCGGAGACGAAACAGAAATTTGAAGCGGAGATTGCGCTTTTGAAGTTGAAGGAAGAACAAGGGAGGAAGACGTACGAAGAGAGAAAGGAGAGGTTGATCGAACGCGCGGTTGGAGCGATGGAGAAGGAAAAGAAGGAGCGGTTAGCGCGGAAATTTTTTACGAAATGGAGAGAACAAACGATGGAAGCGAAACGATGGAAGCGAACGTTGCGGTTTTTATTGCTCAAGAAACGAAGAAGCGTAATTGAGAGCGCGTTTCGAGAGTGGAAAGAAGCCACGGAAACGAGTCGAGAGGAACGGGAAAAGGATCGAGCGTTGGAACGCCGTCTGGAAAATCACATTCGAGCGAAACGGTTTCGGATGCAAAAACGAATCTTTGAAGACGTTTTTGTCAGAGAATATGAAAGAGGGAAAAGCAACGAGAGGAAAGCGGCTGCTTTTAGAAACTCGCAGTTGCAAGAGAAAGCGTTCGAACAGATGCGAACGTACGCTAAGCGTTCGAAGATTGTTACCAACTTACAGGCGCGAGCGATATCGCGCATGTCCTCCAAGAAAGTTGCCAAAGCGTTTTATATTTGGCGAAACGAAACCCAAACGCAAGGAGTAGAGAATCCAAGGAAAGCTGAGGTACATTTTGAAACGAAAGTGAAACCAGAACTGCTAAAGAGAACGTTTTCACAGTGGAAGATGGTTTCGGACGTGGAAAAACGGTTCCGAATGCTCGAAAACGACGCGATGCAAAAATATGATTCGAAAATACTCAAGGAAACGCTTCAGTTTTGGCATAAAAAAACGGTCGCGCGCCGTAAAGCGTTGAGTCAAGAACGTAAGTTAGACCGCGCGATCATGTTTCGCGAACGTTCGAAAATGCGCGAGGTATTCAGAGCGTGGCGAACCTTAGCCGTTTCGGAAAAGAAACGCGACGAAACGTTGGTGAGAACGTTAAAGACGAAAAAGCACTACGAGCGACATTTTGCGCAACCGTTTGCAAATTGGAAAGCACTCACGGAGAAGAGACGGTCGTTTACGATACGAAGAGAGGAAAAGTATCGTGCTAAAGTTTTACGAGCCGTATTTATGTCTTGGAAACGCTCAGCCGAAGACAGTAGAAATCGATTGGCGCTGACGGAGAAGTTTATCGCGCAGAAATATCGAAAGCAACAAACGCAATTAAGAAGAGACTGCTTATTGGCATGGAACACGCACGTGCAAATGTTGAAGCAAACTAGAATAGAGCAAATGAAACGCGCAGTCGTGGAACGTGCGATTGCGGACGAATCCGAGACGCATTTCGGGACGCCGGAAGGCATCGCCATCGTTCAAGCGGCGAAACGTTTTCAGAGACGAAACTTTCTCGAACGCGTCTCGAGCGTGGTGTTTCAAAGATGGCGCGAGGAAAGCGCGAAGAGAAACGGGGTGTTGTTGGCCCTAAAATCCGCGTTTATTGAAGAAAATGATGCGAGACGATTGCGCGCAGCCTTTCGCGTTTGGAGACAACGCGCGATGGAGATGAAGGCAAAAAGCGCGTGGCAATCCAGCAGAACGCCAGCTATCGCAGCTTCGATGTCTCCACTGAAGGAAGAAACATCAGCAAAGGGTGAAAGAAATAGTCCTAAATCAACCGCGAGTTCATGGGATTTCGATGTCGACTTCGAGCAAAACGCAAGAAATTTGAAATTGACGAACACAACGTTCAAGTCGATGTCGAGAAAGGCGACTGGTACGTTTTTTGGCGCCGATAACACGAACAATAGGAATGGTCGCGACGAGAATACTAACACAAATAATAGCAGCAGCAGTAGATTTTCAGCTTTAGATCGCTCGTATCGAGAAACCATCGACGCATGCGTCGCGCTCGAAGCTAAACTCGAGATGAAAGGGAGTGCGACGAGAACGTCGTCTCAGTACGTCACGCCGAGGAAAGACGCTTCTTCTTCGACGGTACCGACGACGCGCGAATCCAGAGAGTTTAAGCAAAACGCGTTGAAAGAAAAACTGATGGATATTGAAGCGAGCGCGATGGCGTTGCTCGAAAGCGCGAGAGCGACGCGAGTGCGTAGAGAAAAATTACAACATCAACAACAACAACAACAAGCGCAGAGCAGTTTTTAATCTACATAGATGAAAAATACCTCGCACACTACATACACATTTTACTACCAGCTGACGTAATCTAAATCTAAATCGTCATCATCTTCATCCTCCTCCTCAATCGTGTCTATGGTATTGTTCATGGAGCGATAATTATCTTCGTCATCTTTGCGAATATTTTTTCCATATTCTTCTTCGTCCTCGTCGACGGTTCGATCGGCTCGACCAGCGATCAAGCCTTCGAGCGCGCCGCATCGGCGCGACAATCGTACGCTCGCAATCGCGCGCGTGAGAAAAGAAACGCGAGTGTCAGCGACGTCCTTCACAACGTTGAATGCAAATACTTCCCGCCTTTTTTCCTCGTATGACGCTGCATCGTTTTCGTCGTTGACATCGTCGTACTCGGTTTCTAACAGCATGGTTTTCTT
>Ga0257106_1000082_pt1 | contig 56478 bp, 39 predicted proteins | sample LP_taG_3_FD_190177 | JGI IMG/M metagenome (GOLD analysis project Ga0257106, IMG submission 190177) | Marine microbial communities from Northeast Subartic Pacific Ocean, Canada - LP_J_2011_P26_10m | ecosystem: Environmental > Aquatic > Marine > Oceanic | place: Canada: Northeast Subartic Pacific...
ATTGACTTGTTGAGAACAACCGCGCATTGGACGGCGGTGAACTTTGAAGTGGCCGCGTTCGCGCTCGGACCGTATCGCAACCACGCGATTATTTTAAAGAGCGAAGATTTGGTCCAACCTAGAAACGAACACTGGAAGTTAGTCGGGAGCGACGGAAGTGCAAAACCGGCGCACATGTTAAGAGTGCGACCGCTGAATAAATTGATTCAGTTATTAAAGTTACCCGCGGATACGGCGAACGAAATTTCGACGTTTCAATACTTGCGCTCGAAAGCGTCGCATTTCTCAAGGCACGAGAAAGATTTCGATTACCGCGTCAACTCGCCCTTAGTGGACGTTCAAACGCGAATCGCTAACAGGACGTTGACGTTACTGAAATACCCAACCAACCCGGATTTGTTCGTCCCGGACCACCCGGACGAGGACCACCCGCTCGCGCACGGCCACAGAGTCTCCGAATCCTACGTCGACCCCGAAACCAACGAACAAGACGCGACCATCTACGCCCACCCGGAGCACCGATACACGGACGAAACAACCTTTACACATCCAGACGACGAGCACGAAATCGACTCCCGCACCGGCCGCATCAAAGAATACGAACACATGCTCGGCATGCAACTCAAACCGACTGAGCGAAGAAACGAACACGAGAGGAAACAAATCCCGCCGGAAACGGACGAACACCGACGGATCAAGAAAATGTTAGACGATCACGTCAAAAAGAACGATATCTTAGATAACATGGTCGTCAGAGGACAAAAAGTGAAAGATTTGATGATGCAGTATAAGAAAAAGAAGTAGAGAAGTTTTGATGATTGATGACGAGAGGGAGACGAGAGAGAGATGTTCACATCAGAGACGCGAGACGATAATGACAACAAAAACTGTAACAGATACCCAAATAATACGCACAACCGCAACAACACGCGTTCTAAAGTATTTAACGTTTTAATTCTCCTTCTTCTTCATGAGAACTTCATCGTCGTTCTTCACATGTCGAAAGTACTTTTGTCACATTTTTCTCTCTTTTGCTCTCGATTTTTGCGTTCAAATTCCTCAGTCGAATAAACGCACGAAAAGCACTCGTATTACGTAACAACAAGAACAAAGAAGAGAAGCGAGATGAATACCAACAACAACAACACTAACGATTCGTCTTTTTCTTTCACGACCGAGGATCAGATTAAATGTTACGAGCTTCTCCAATCCGCGCGCATGAAAGACTTCATCGACGTTTCTTTTCTGCGCATTTGCCACCGAACGGTCGCGAATGCGTTTCCGGATTTAATGGCAGAGTGCGGTGGTTTTAGTGATAATAAGAGCGATAAAAGTATGAACGATACGGACAGATTGAACGATATATTCCGCCTGTGCATACGAATTGGATTAGCGAACGTGATCGTACATTTTATCGATGAGATTTCGAACGACGCGAATTGCGTCTCGGCGGACGCCGTGGAAGCGAGGTTGAGGGACGGGGAGAATATCTTTCAATGTATGAAGGGTTTAATGGAAGAAGAGAAACAGGAGATGATTAAAACGTTGAAGAGCAAAGATGGAGGAGGAGATGGTGATATATCGTCGTCGTTGGCGAGGTCGATGGCGACGTTTCAATGCGCGCGGAGGGCGTTCGAGACGCTCGGCGCCGAGGACGGCGGGAGCAGAAGGAACAACAACAACAACAATAATAATAATAGCAAGAGTGGTGAAATGATTGAAAAGTTGAACGAATTGCGAGACGTTTCTATCAATTTAGCGAACAAAGCGGAAGCGGCGATGTGGGCGGTCGAAGAAGGGTTTTTGAAAAGAGGGCATTTAGGGAACAAGTTTTCCGGCGCCGCGAAGTGGTCCAACGAAGTAAAAGAGAGGCGAACGAACGCGAAGAGTGCGTTCGGGTTTGATGATGCTAACGACGACGATAGTGATGAGTGTTGTTTGTTCGTGGACGTTTTGTTACGATATTTGAAAGAGAAGAGCGGGAATGCGGATGTCGCGTCTTACCCGTTCAAATCCGTACCGGACGCGTTGAATGCCATCTGGGGCGGCAGCGGCGGCGATGGTAGTAATAATAGAGGAGAAGGAGGAGGAGGAACAGAAGACGAAGAGGTTTCTCAAATCGTAAAGAAATCTTTGTTTCTGTATTACGTCCTCGACGCGGGATTGCCGTGGAAAGACGCTCCAGCTCGGTACGCTCGCAACGCTCGAATCGGTTCCAAGACGTACTCTGAAATCCGATTGGCATCTTTACTCGACGAGTCTTGGACGTTCGCGAACGATCCGTTAAAAGATATCATCACGAACGAAGCCTTGCCGAACTGCGCGACGTTATCTGGGCGCTTCTTACCGTTACAATTTGTTAAAGTCGTGCACTTACGAGGCGAAACCGCCGCGGCTTTGCGAACGCTGCGAGCGAGAGATCGAAACGATTTCACGTTTGAAAGCGTCGAGAAGGCGGCGTTGGAGGTAGAAGTACGAATTGAATTGGGATTAGTCGCGGAGGCATTTTTATGCGCGAAAGAGCAGTTGAGTTTAGCCGTGAGATCAGGAGAAGAAGAGTCGATCGTCGTAGAACAATTGGCGAACATCTTGACCATGAAAATTGCAGAGTACTGCGCGGACGTTCGACAACTCGATCAAATCATCGCCATGCCGTTGCAAAACACGGCACTGAATGGTTGCATGGAACGCGCGTTCTTATCCTGGCTTTGGGAGAACAAAATACGCGAAGATGTGAGCGCAGAGCACACGATTCTTTACTTTTTACAGCGAGGTCGCGCGACGGAAGCGGTGGAAGCGTACGCGAGGATTCTCGATTTAGAAAAACGAGGCGGCGCGATCGCTTGGGGCAAAGCGAAAAAAGAAACGATTGAAATGTTAGAAGAGCGAGTTAGAGATTTACCGGTAGTTGTGCAACAAATGTCGACGGATAATTTAGGCACCGGGTCGGTGAAAGGCGGAGAAAAGTTAGGCCGCGAGATGGAGAGAATGAAAACGGAGGATAAATTAAATGCGGACGTGACGGTATTAGAAGCTGTTTCTGCGGTAGCAGCGGCGGCGGCTCCAGATTTTGTATTGAGAGCAGCTGGAAACTCCGAGGTGCAACCGAGTCCGTTCTTGAGACCGTTGACGACTTCGCCGGCATCTGGAGACGAGTTTCCTCGCGACGCTTTGCGCGCGTCGCAAACGCACCGATTAGCGCGATCGCCTTTCGATATTGCCGCCGCGGGTCGTCGACAAAGTAGAAGAACTGTCGCACGAGCGGAAGAAGACGCGAATGCGATGCAAGTGTCGGACGTGGGCGCAAACAACGTTTCGTTCGCGCGACGACCGAAATTGTTCGTCCGATCGGAAACTGCGATACTCCCTCCTCCAATGAAGAAAGCAGATTTGCCGCCGTTGCCGAGTCTGTCGCCGCTCACCGCGAATAATAATAATAACAACACGAATGGCGCCGCAGGATTGAGCATCGTGGCGCCGTCGCCAACCAGAGCGTCGCCTCGAACGCGATTGTCTAAAGGTACGCGTAGAACTTAAGATTGATCGATTGTATTTTTGACGCGTAATTGCACGTTATAATAAAACTGCCACGTACTCTCTTCACAGCTCATCATCGTCGGAGCGTCGTCGCAATCTGACCGCATCATCCGGCCACGCAATCAACGTCGTCCCGTCCCCTTTCAACTGCAATTTCAAATGCCCAAACGCGTATTGCTGCCTCAAAGTTGCCAAGAACTGTTCGGCTTCTTCTCGAGGATTTTCCAACGTCGTCAGCGCGAACATCTTTTGACGCATCAAAACAATTTCTAGTTTGCTAAAATTGTGCGTTTTCGCGTCGACGTCGACGAAATAGAGCAAACGCAAATGCCCTAGATACGAGGTCTCGGGAAATCCGGGATGCGGTCGAATGCCTTCGTAATCGTTGAAAAATTCACCGCATCCAAACAAGATTAGTTTTTTCTTGTACAGCATAGCCGTTTTCGCGTGATGGGAGCTGTGACCGTGAACTAAATCTGCGCCGGCATCGACGAGCGCTTTTGCTGCGGTCACGTGTTTTCTCGGAACATCAAATCCCCAATTCGAACCGAAGTGTACGGACACGACGACGATCGCGTTGTTTGAAGATTCTTTCTTCATCTTTGCAATCGCACTCAACAAGCGCTCCGGCACTTTATCATCCTCCGTCGCCAAAAGCACGCCCATTGATCGTTCCGTCGACTGCCACTCTCGAGGCACGCCGCTGTCTTCGAAGCACAACCCAAACGCCGCGACGTCGACGCCTCGCTTATCGTTCCTCGCCGGCGCGAATCCGTACGGGTAGACGTTTTCCAGCACCGCCGGTTTCATCGCGTCTGCGATGTTCCAACCGGCACCAATGCGTTTCACGCGCAAGAGCGACCCTGCATCATCACTCCTACTTTTATTATCTATCTCGTCGAAGAACTTTAACGTATCCTCCATCCCTTCTCTCGAAAAATCCATCGCATGGTTGTTCGCCAAGGAAACGATATCTGGTTTTAAAAATTCCAACAACGCGAACATATTTTCCTCGGATGCGCGGTAGTTGATGCCTTTGTGTGGATAAAACGACGACTTTTTCGTCACGCTGGTTTCCAGATTGATCAGTCTCGCGTGAGGTTCAAACCTCTCGATGACTTTGGCGACTTCTCCGAGCACATCTCGCGCGGAAACTTTCGTATCTGCAAAACGTCTTTTTTCTTTTTGCTCTGCCAATCGCGCGTAGTCAAACGCATCTTTGCAGAATCCTTCGCGGATTTCCCGAGGACAAGGTGAAGGCATGACCGCATCGACACCTCGTCCAGGCATGAAATCGCCCGCGAGAAAGAGTCTGATTTGGGGGTTCATTGTTGCGGATGATTGAATCGATGATGATGAGAAAGAAGAGGGAAAGGAGGACATTTTTTGTATCTAATTTAATGCTCCTTCTTTTTTTGGTATTCGCTCGCGGTATTACAATGATGAAATGTTATTTTATTAGTTATCCTTGACCGTCGTCGGCGGTAACTTTCCTCCCTCGGACCGATTTCAGAGCGCCAACTTTCAAATCGGAGGTGAAAAACTCGTCGATGGCATCCGCGGTGACTTGCGGGAAATCTTCTTGCGGCATGTGTCCGACTTTTCTCAGCGCTTTCTCGCTGGCGCGAGCGTCCGAGGCCCAGCTGAACATGGGCGCTTGGTCGAGGTATTTATCCGCGACGCCCCAAACGATTCTGGTTTTCGGCATGCCGCCCTGGAAGTACGCGTCTTTTACTTTCTTCTTCAAGTTTTTAAAGTCTGCGTTCGCGACGGTCATTTCAACCGCCATTCGCGCGTTTTCCGCGTCGCTCCCGACGTACGCTCTCTCGTACTCTTTCATATCATCTCCGCCGATTGCAAACTCGTTCCCCATGTAATTCAGCGACACCGCATCGAACGCTTTCCCTTTCCCCATGCCAAACATTTGCGCGTACGTCGCCAACGGCGCTGCCAAATTGTGATTCCCGTCCAACGGCATGTTCATTAAAATTATTCGGCGAAACAAATCCGGTCGCTTCCTCGCCAACAATATCGCGTATTGCGGAATAACGTACCCTTGCGCGACGAGATCGACTTGTTTCCCGTTCGCGACTTTCTCCACGTACGTCTCCATCGCGTCGACATACGACCGTTCGTCGTACTTAAATCCTCCATTCGAGGAGGGTTTTTCCGAATCCCCGTGTCCGACCACGTCCGGCGCGAACGTCTCGTACCCTTTCTCTTGCAACAACACCGAGACTTGTCGAAACGTGTACGCCCTCGAACCTAAACCGTGGATAAACACGACTGCATTTTCCTTCTTATTCTCTTTATTCTTCCCCGAAGGTGAGCCTCGCCGTTGCGTCCACGTTTGTCCGTTCACTTCTATCTGTTCGATCGACTGCGTCAGCGTTTTCACCATCTGCCCGGTGGAGGAGTCGAACGTTTCTTTATACGTCGCTTTATCTTCTTCTCCATCTTGTTCTTCTTCGGCTGCTCTGACGATAAAACCCTCGGCGACTCCCCTTCTTAAAGTTGATCGTGTTCTCCTTCTCAAAGGAGGCAAAACTCCTCCCAACGCCCGTTCCCGAGTGGTAATCGAAGACGATGATGATGTTGTTCCGATTAGTGTTGGTGTTGTTGCTTTCGTCATCATCATCATCATCTCTGAAGAGTATTATTCGTAATGGTCCTGTGGTATATGTAAAAGAAATAATACTCTATATAATAAGGACAACGAGACAGAAATAAGAAAACTCAAGTCTTCCTTTTTAACTCTTTCCCGACGAGAAGAATGAATACAAAGTAACTAAAGTCGTCGTCTCACTTCTCTTCATGACGTCTGGATTTTCCAATTTTGTGGATAAAAAACAGAGACTAATGTTTTAGGGTGTCCAGACCTAAATTGAACAAGCTGGAAATTTCGAATCTTTTCGAGCGAATTCCTTAAAACAGACAAGAGAGAGAAGAAGACGTTACGAGCGGTGAATACTACTACTAATACCGTACTCGCACTAAACATGGCGCCTAATAATAATCCTCCACCTCCAAAGAAGCCAGCTGCTGCTAATAATGCTTTGTACAAACAAAAAAAAGGGAGAATAGCCAAAGCGTTCCCGAAATCGTACAAGAATAAAGCGAAGAGTTACGAGTTTATGATGATGCATCAACAACAACAAAAGATGAACAAAGATGACGATAAAAATGATGAAGATGTTGCAAAAGAACAAGGTTTGATGATGAAAATGAGCGACGACGACGACGAGAAAAACGACGAGAAGGACGATGATAATGATGACGAGAAACATTACGTCTTGGATTTAGGAGAGATGCAAAGACGCCTCGCGAGCGAAAGGAATACGACGAATACGAGAAGAAGTAATACTAATAACAACAACAAAAGAGTTGGCTACCAATCCGCGAAAGGAAAACGAGGCGGCGGACGAACAATAAACCAGAACGCAAACTTGGCGGATTTAGATTTAGCGGACGAGGAGACGGTGCGCAACGCGTTGTCTTCCTTGCCGGTGTCGCATTACGAGGAGAGAAAGAGGAAAGCGGAGAGTTTGATTTCCAGGTACCCGGAATGGTTTAGGTATTTGACGCACGATTTTTCGGTTTTATTATATGGGTTTGGGTCGAAGAAGCAAGTTTTAGAGGATTTCGCGAGGAGGTATCTTCTGGACGGGGCGGTGGTGGTTGTCAACGGGTATCAGCAAAGAGTCTCGGCGCTGGCGATTTTGAACCAGTGCGCGTTTGCGTTGTCGGACGAATCCGAGAATTTGATGCATCATCATTCTTCTAATAATAATAACGGGAGTAGTAATAATGGTTTCGCTGATGTCGCTGCAGTCGCGAATAACGCGCAGGCTTTATTGAGACGAATTGCAGAGTTGACGACGGATCATTCCGGAGGAGGAGGAGAAAAAACAAACGAAAACGGCGATGCGATGATGATGCATAACATCACGAACAACACAACGACGACGACGACAACTGGAGGAACGGCGGCGACAAAGAACACGAGAGGCAGCAGACGAGACGGAGGTAGTGGTAATAACTCCGCTGCTGCTCTCGCGTCGTTGCGCGATGCGAACGTCAACGCGTCGTACGAAAGAGACAAAAATCATTACCAATCGACGGCGTCTTTCAACGACGGCGGCTCCGCGTCTCGGTTGTATCTCGTCGTGCATAACATCGACGGCGTTGCTATGCGCAACGCGGAAACGCAATCGATTTTAGGCGAGCTGTCTTCGTTCCCTCGAGTGCATTTAATCGCCTCCGTCGATCACGTCAACGCTCCTTTGCTATGGTCCAAACGAGAAGCCGCAAAGTTCAACTGGATTTACCAAAAAGCAGTCACCTTCGCGCCGTACGCCAAGGAAACCGCCAACGATCCGCAACTCTTGGCGAGCAAAGGTGAGGAACGACACGTCCGAGGTGCCGCGAACGTTCTAAAATCCTTAACGAGGAACGCGCGAATCATATACCGCATCATCGCCGAAGCCCAAATCTCAGAAAACGGTCAAGGACTCACCTTCCCGCAACTCTTCCAACTTTCGCGGGAGAGTTTCCTCGTCACCGCCGAGCTCGCCTTGCGCGGCGTCCTCACCGAGTTCACCGATCACGAGTTGATCAAGATTAAGAAAGTTTCCGACAACGAGGATTTAATCACCGTCCCGATGGACAACAACGCGTTAGAGCAGCTCGTCGAGGACGAATGCGAGGAGATTCACAATTTCTTTTAGAAGAATGAAAGAAGAAGATTTAGAAGAAGATTTAGTAGACATACAATATACCTAGAGTAGTACGTAGTAGTAGTAGTTGTTCTTGTGTGTAATGTACCATACTAATACCATGAAGCTTAACACACAACAGACTGTTATTGAAATACTTCACAACAACAACAACACATCAACACAAATATATATAATACTACTAATGTCTTCCTCTTCAGCGACGACGTTCACGACGACGAGCTCTTTTATGAGTAGCCTTTCTTCTCGTCGCAACATCAACAAGAAAGCGAGAAGAAAAGTCGTAAACGTCGTCAGAGCGCAAGAACAACACGATGACGTAAACGAGGACGGAAACGACGAAACGAACGAGGAAACGAAGAAAAGAAGTTCAAGCAGACGAAGCGCTCTGATCAACGCATCCGCGGCGACGTTGGCGATGGTTATTCCTTCTTCTTTTAAAACTTCTTCAAATTCTGGGTCTGCTTTCGCGGCATCATCGTCGTTATCATCGAATACTAATGAAAATGAATTTGCCGATGCGAAATCCATGCAAATGTTACGACGAGAAGGCGAGTTTTTGCTCACGGACGAGGAGTGGCGAGAACGATTATCAAACGCCGCAGACACAGACCCGTTCGCGTATCAAGTGTTGAGAAAAGCAGCGACGGAGAGACCGTTATCGTCACCGTTGTATACCGAGAAAAGAGTGGGCACGTACGTGTGCGCCGGATGCGAGAACCCGTTGTTCAGTTCGGAGACGAAGTACGACAGCGGGACGGGATGGCCGTCGTTTTACGACCATTTACCGAACGCGGTGACGGAAGTGCCGGATTTTAGCATCATGTTTTTACCGAGGACGGAGACGAGGTGTAAGAGATGTCAAGGGCATTTAGGACACTCGTTCGAGGACGGGCCGAAACCGACTGGGATTCGATATTGCATGAACGGTGCGGCGTTAAAGTTCGTTGCGAAAGATGTATGATGATGATAAAAGAAACTCTTCTTCTTTGTCTTCTTCTTCTTCAAATTGCTGCGTGCCCTCCTCTGCGAATAGCAAATGTATTAATATTACAGTAGAGTTTTATGATTCATCTAAAAAAACGTCCGCGCTTTCTACTTCGCACTCGTATTTATCGACAAACTGTAGCCATTTGTGCCACAACTGATCCGTCGAGAGCGTATCTCGATGGCCGAGGACGATTAATCCTCTTTTTGCTCTCGTAATCGCGACGTTCAATCGTCTCGGATCGGCGACGAATCCGAGTTGGTTTTGACGATTGTTTCTGACCGTGCACAAAACGATAACTTCTTTCTCTCTGCCTTGGAATCCATCCACGGAGCGGATTTCGAGTTCGTCTTTGGCGCTTTCCGGGTTGTCGGCCTCGACTATGGACGTGTTTTTCAGCTTGACATCGCTCGTTACTTTTCGGTTCCACTCTTCGCTAATCGCTCGAACTTGCGCGGCGTACGGCGCGATGATGCCAATATCGCCCGCGTTTTTCACGTCTCCGGAGAGTAAGAGCTTTTGTACCACTCTCACGCACTCTTCGGCTTCTTGGACGTTAAAGATGGAGTTTCCATCCGGCGCTCGCATTTCTTCGCCTTTGACCTCGACGAACGCTAACGGAACCAGTTTACTCGGCCAATTGACTCCGTTCGGCGCTACGCGTTCGCTCGGTTTCGGCACCGATTTCAATCGTCGATCGTAAAACCGAACCGAGGAAAACGCCGCTAAGCCCGGGTGCATTCTATATTGTTCTTCCAGTAAGTACGGTTCGACGCCTGACAATTCTAGTCGTTCGATTAAACTTCTCTGTAAACCAATCGCAACTGCGTCTCGACTGACCACTGTTGGCGGTAACTGTTTTGTATCGCCGACTAACACGCCCGCCAACGCTTTCGTCAAAGGAATGAGAGTATGCGGTTCAACGCATTGCGCGGCTTCGTCGACAAAGGCGTAGCGAAAGACGCGGTCGGCGAGTAAATCGTCGCCGGCGCCGACGCACGTGGCTAAAATCACATCGGACGCGTTAACTACTTGGATCGCCGCTTCTCTGTCTAACTGTTGCGCTTGTTTTCTGGCTTTCGCGGCTTCCAAGGACGTGACGCCTCGAAACCGTTCGCGAATGCTATTCGCTTCTTTACCCTTCGGATGCAACGCGACTTTATGACTCAACGTGGACTCTAACAACCACGGTTGTACTCTAGCGGGCGAACCTAAGCGTAAAATGTTCATCGAGCGATCTATCTTTTCTCGAAGTAACGCATCCAAGATGTTATCGACGGCGACGTTCGACGCCGCGCACGCTAAAACTTTCGGTCCTCTCCACGACGCTTGCGTATTAGAAGATTTTTCTCTGTCGCTTTTGCCGCCATTCTCCTGTACGTTTGCATAATTCACCACAGACGCGATTAAAGCAACCAGAGTTCTCGTTTTACCCGTTCCAGGTGGTCCTCTCCATAGCGTTAAAGTGTTTTGCATGGCGGCTTTGACTGCTTTCCGTTGCGATGGATTCAAATTTTTCGCGTACGACGACATCGCTTGGTCGATTCTTTGGTCGTTCTTCCAGCTAATTGGGGTGGACGCTAATGAGTTCACCGAGGAAGAGGAAACGAATCCGAGTAAACTCCTTTGAAACGTTTGATACGCCGTTTGAGATAATTTATTACTGTCCCCGCCGCTTTTCTTGTTACCACCACTACTGTCATTCATCTTGGAACGTTCTAATCCCGGCATGCCCCCGGGCTCGCTAAAAGCTTCCAACGCGGATATCGCTCGATCGTACGCCACCGTATTCGCGGAGAGATCTATTCGCAAACGTCGTCCGTTCTCGCCGTCCCTCAACACGTCCCCTAAATCGTCCTCGGGAATTGCAATAGTTAAATAAAACATTTGTCTGCTCGCGACGATGCCGACGATAGACGAAGAGGACGACGTACCTTCTTCGCTTCCGTACACGTTGATATCCTCTAAAGTCACTCTCTCGACTTCGTTATCGGATAAAATCACCATATCCCCGACGGATATGCGATGAAATGGCAACTCCTCTCCTAACGGCGTATTTTTCGGCAAATCTCTCCTCGGTCGCAGAACTCTTACCAAAGCGTCTCTCCCGATTGTCCCTTCGTACCTCGCTCGCACGTCCGACAAGCAGTATCCTTCATTTTTCAATCTCGATAACGGCCACGATTCCAACCGTTCCTTGAATTGCTCGCGCTCTTCTTCGAACTCGCACGTGATCGCTTTCGAGTATCTCTCCTTGTGCGCTTTGTACGCCCCTCGTATATCTTCCCTCGATTGGCCTCGAGATCTCGTCTTCTTCTTTTCCTGTTGTAAGTCTTTCTCGCCCCCGCTTCTTCGCGTTGTTGTTTGTCTCTTGGTGCCGTCACCGAACAAGTACCCGTACTTGTCCTCCGCGCTCTTTTTCCCGCTTCCTTTTGCCGCTCTCGCCCACATCTTTTCTCTCTCTTTAATCGCTTTCGCGTCTACCAATCCTTCGATTTTCCTCGCCGCGGTAGTCCCGCGTTTACTACTACTACTCCCCATCGTCTTTTGCGAAGAAGAAGAAGAAGAAGAAGAAGAAGAAGAAGAACTAAGTCTTCTTCGATTCGTCATTAAATCGGCGACCGTTTTCCTCTTCTTCTCTTTCGCCGGGCGAATGTTCTTATTGTTATTATTGTTATTATTATTCTCATCAAAATCATCATCATCGCTAGGATTCATCCTATAAAAATCCTTCCTCCTATTCTTCGTGTTGTCGTAATCGTCGTTCTTATTATACGTGTTGTCGTAATTGTATTTCCTCTCAACATCTTCGGAGTATTTTTCGTTTGAAAACCCCTCTTTGTTGTCGTTGAATCCATTCACGTTTAACGACGACGACGTTTCGATGATGATTTTGTTATTTCTTTTGTTGATTCTTTTGAAAAACGAGAGTCTCTTGTTAAACTTTTTCTCATCATGAAAACGATGGCGATACGAAGAAGAAGAACTAAAGGATGAGAACATTTTGCTCGTCATCATCTTTATCGTCGTCTTTTATCGTCTTCTTTTTATTATAGTAGTATTAGTATTAGTATTAGTATATCGAGAAGAGCGGTATATGCGAGGCTGACGATGATTTCTTTGTGCGAGAAAACAACACGTTTTTTGGTCAAACAGTTGTTCGTTTAAAAAAGGCACGAGATGAAAGAAAAGAGCAGCGGTGGTATTCCCTTCTTTTGCTGCGGAGGACGGCACCGTCTCGTCTTCTCTGTTTTAATACTACGCGCAAGAGAGAGAGACGAAAAGTCTCTTTTTTGCGATCGATGATGCATCTTTGCGTGTTCTGTGCGCTTAATAAGAGTCTCTCTCATCATCAACCATACTTCATCTCTCTTTTTAATGTGATCTCGCATGTGTATTCTTTTGTCCTTTAAGAGACGAAGAGAATAAAGTAGTTATCCTCAAAATAAGAAGAGAATAACAAACTCTCATCTCATCTCATAAGGCTGCTCTCATCAACTTGTCTTCTTCAAACGGGCGGATTTGGTAATAAAGAGAATTGCACGATGATGACGTCTTCTTACTCGTCGGGTTTGTTCGGGGTACTCTCATCGTCGTCGTCGTCGTCGTCTTTGAAGAAGAAGAAGATAAAAGAGAATGAAAGAAATGTGAACGTGCGCCGTCGTCATCATTTTCATCGACGACCTCATCATCACTCCTCCGAAACGAAGCGCGATGGCAGAAGAGCAGGGGCGGCTTTGATGAGTGTGATGATGCCGTCGTTCTCATCATCTTCGTTACCATCGAAACATCATCATCATCATCAGTCATCGTCGTCATCATCAGCATCATCGGTAGTTAGTTTGGATAATAATAATATTAAGAGAGGCAAAGTCGCCGCCAAAGCGGCTGCTGCTGCGCGGGATTATCATCATGAGAGCGAAGAAGACACAACAATTTCAACCGTAAATTCGACGACGACGACGATTCAGAAGAGAGTTTTGAACGAGAATAACGCGAGTCAAAAAAGAAGAAACAAACTTTTGGGTCTCTTCGGGAAGGGCTCGATGATGTTTGTACTCGTCGCGATGATGGTAACCGCGTCGGCGTTGCTCTTCCCGGAGACTGCTTTGGCGAAATCGAAAGCGGTCATCGCGGAACAATCCTCCGGATTCTCCGTTAAAGTCATCCTCGATTGGATTTTACATCTGGATAAACACTTGGTGGAGTTGTTCGCGACGAGCGGGAAGATGGCGTACGGGGTGTTATTCGGGATTATCTTCGCGGAGACTGGGTTCGTGGTGACGCCATTTTTACCCGGGGACTCTTTGTTGTTCGCGTGCGGCGCGTTAGGCGCAATAGGGGTGTTGAACTTCCCGTTGGTGTACGGGTTGCTCTTCCTCGCGGCAGTTTTAGGGGATACGGTGAATTACATGTGCGGCTCGTTCTTCGGGGAAGTCGCGATCAGGAAGAACCCGAGAATTTTCAAACCGGATTACATCGCCAAGACGAGAACGTTTTACGATAAATACGGGGGGAGAACGGTCGTTCTTGCTCGCTTTTTTGTCATCGTAAGAACGTTCGCGCCGTTTATCGCCGGCGTCGCCAAGATGAACTATTCCAAGTTTGCGTTGTACAACGTCATGGGCGCCGGCGTTTGGATTACCTCGTTCATGGGACTCGGGTACTTTTTCGGGAACGTTCCCGTGGTCAAAGAAAACTTTGCGACGACAATCGTGGTGATCATTTTGTTGTCCTTGTTGCCGATTATTGTGGAAATTGTGAACCATAAGAAGGATTCGTCAGCTAACTCGGCGTCGGCGTAAAGAGAAGAAGAAAAGTACTCTTATTTTACTGCTCAATCGAGTTTACCCAGTCCGCCGGGGTATAAATTATCATCATCATTTCTCTACCACTACTATTAAAGTTACATCGTTATTATTATTAAAAGAATCTTCTTCTTTCTAGTCTTCTTCTTTCTATTTCTTAAAATTCTTCTCTCTCGCGCCACCGCTTTGCTCCTATCCCTCTTTTATCATTATATCTATCTATCTTTTTCATTATATTGTTTATGCTCATCATCATAATCATCATCATAATCATCATCTGTCGTCGGCGACGGGGGCGTCGATGTCTTCGTTTTTGTCGTCTTCTAGCGCAATCGCTACCATCTCACTTCCCTTCGAACTTAAACGATACGACCTCGTATCAATCGCGTACGGGTCTTCTAAATCTCCACTGCTGCTCGTATTATTATCCGTGATATTCGCCGCCGTTGCAGAATCGCTTCTTCTTGTGCTTCTTCTTCTACTTCGCATCGCTTCTTCATCGTTTTCATCCTCCTCCCCATCGTCTTCTTTCTCGGCGACTTGATAATTTTTCCCTATGACGTTGAAAAATGATTCGTCTTTCGGCGCTAACGTCCAACCACCTTTCCAGCAACACAAACAACACACCGCCAGCGAAAATATTTGCACCGTTTGATAATACGTCGGGACACCTAACGCTAACCCGACCGCATCGCACATCTTTTCATCCGTTCCTTCTTCACCGCCGTTGCAATATTTCGGATCGTCCGAAAACGAATTCAAAATCACCGCCAACGGTATCGCCGTGTTTTGATAACACACCTCGATCGCCACGGCTAAACAGGACGGTCTTTTCAACCGGCACACCCTCGCCGTGGCTAAAGAAATCATCAAACCTAATACGCACGGTAAAGTCACGCCGACGTAAAACTTCCAATCTCGATCCCAAATCGGCGCCGAGGAGTTCGAGCTCAAAAAGAATCCCATCAACACCAACGCGACGCCGCACGCGTTCCCGAGCGCGTTCAATTTCTGCGTATATCTCGGATAATTCTTCCCGACGAACAATCCGCTAAATATCCCAACGATGACTAAACTAATCGTCGTAAACAACCCGTCCCAAGATAACTTCACTTGCGTTTCTTTCGGAAACGCGAGTTCGGTGTATAACAAAATATTCGCCGGTAAGGTCAACGCGCTCAACAAACTCGAGCTCGTCGTCATCGCCATCGAGAGCGGTAAATCCGCGTTGAATATGGAACACCACCAGTTTGAATAACTCCCTCCCGGTGACGAGGCGGTTGCGATTAACGGAATTCCGTATAACGGTTCGTTTTTAAAGAATAATTTGCAGGATACAAAGCCTAAAAGAGGGAGGATTAAGAATTGACAAGTTAAACCGATGAGTAAAGGCAAAGGTTTCTTGAACCTCTTTTTGAACGCGATCGGATCTACCGTCACCGCGAGACCAAAGACCAGGAAAAATAAGAGCAAGTTCGACACGATTTGTTTCGTGAGTATCGCTGTCTCTTTATTCCTTGCCATTTTATTCGTAGTATTACTCTCTGGTAGTGTGTAGTAATGTGATAGTCTTTTAGTATATCTTGTCTTTTCTTTTCATTTACTCCATCGACTCATCTTTCCCAAGAGAGTAGATGCGTGATGAAATTTTTAAAATCCTCCTCGAGACAGAATATGACTACTAATAAGAAGAAAAAGAACAAGAACAAGAAGAGGAAAAAGTCGTTTTCATCCTTATCCTCCTCCTCGTCAGTCTTTCTCTTTCTTTTCTTCTTCGTATTAATGATATTAGAGATAGTATTGATAGTAGAGATGTTAGTAGTAGATATGAAGAAAATGTCGAAATGTGTCATTTTCCATCTCTCTCTCTCTGGTCCTCGTTAGGGTTTAACACCCTAACTATCATGCAACAGAATTCTTCTTTCAGAAAGAAAAAAAAATCTCCACTCACTTGTTCTCCTCTTTTGTGTGTCGTGTCGTGCGAAAGATGAGGACTTTAAACGAGACGACGACTTTGATGAACACGACGACGAAAAGGAAGAGGAAAAGGACAAAAAAGTTTGACGATGCTTCTTTGTTGCAAAAGCCGAATACTAATACTAAACGAATGAAAATGAAGAACGATTTTAATGCAAAGACGACAAAAGAGGAGACGAATACTAATTTGCTCGGTATTTTAGTGGAAGCGACGGATTGCGCCAGCCCTTTATTACAGACAAAGACGACAAAAAATGATGACGAGAGTACTCCTCCTCCTCTTCCTTTCCCGTCCCGTAATCCTCCTCCTCTCGAAACCGACAAAAACGACGACGACGACGAGAACATTGAATTGGAAAATATTCAAAATTCAAAAATTGAAGAAGAAGACCAAAAGGAGGAGGAAAAGGAGGAGAAGCGGCGAAGCAACGCACCACAACCAGAAGTAGAAAAAGAAGAAGAAGAAGAGACCACCCTTACGACGACGAAAGCTAGTAGTATTATAGATGATGAAGCAACAACAACAATCGAATCAATCGCCAAAGCGGCGCCAAAGCAAGGGTTGAAGATGTTCGTCCAGTGGCTGGACGCGCTCGTGTTTGACTTGAAATCTCGCGCGGCGACGTTGAAACGATCGAAGAAGAGAGCGCAAAAAGCCTTCCTGAGAATGCAGAAAGAAGAGAAGAAAAAGTATGGCTTCTCCTTGGAATCGGCGTCGGCGAAGACGAAAGGAACGAAGAAGATAAAGAAGAACATTAAAAGTACGAGAGATTTGAAAATGTTACGCGCTTTGGAAGATTTTTGGGGCGTGGAGTTGAGCGAGACGGAGAAATCGCTCGAACGAGCGCGTGCGACGTTGAAAGCGCACACGTTGATGCTCACGGTGGAAAATGACGACGAGAAGGCCATTCTCGCTTCCACCGTGGCGTTTTATCGAACTTCGTTTGGTTTGATTTCAGAACATGTTGTCAAAAGAGAGTAATATAGTTTGTTGTAGTAGAGATATTAATAAATGCGTCATAGTTTGAAAGCAATCATGAACCAATACTACTAACATGAGTATGAATATGAATGAGACACAAAAGAATAAAGTGGTCCCGATAACTGTCCTCACCGGTTTCCTCGGTTCCGGGAAAACCACCCTAGTCAACCACATTTTACACTCGAATCAAACTGAACTTCACGGGTTGAAAATAGCCGTCATTTTGAACGAATTCGGAACGGATTTAGGCATCGAAAAGAAGATGATGTTACCATTCACGACAACAACAGAAACGCAACAAAAACAAGATGGATGGGTAGAACTCGATAACGGGTGCGTCTGCTGCACCGTGAAAGGGTCGCTCATACAAACGATCGAAAAACTGATGAAGATGGAGAAGAAGAAGAATGAATTTGTTGGTCAGACACGAAGCGAAGAAGTGAAAGAAGACAAAGAAGACGAAGAAGAGGAAACGAAAGCGTTCGATTACATTTTACTGGAAACGACCGGATTAGCCAATCCAGGACCGATATGTGGCGAGTTATGGGTGGACGACGCTTTGTTGGAAGACAACATGGAAAATGCGGCGGTGTTAGATTCAGTCGTCTGCGTCGCGGACGCGAAAAACATCGAGAGGCAGTTGGAGGAACACGTCGAGGCGCGAGAACAAATCGCGTACGCGGATGTGATTGTTTTGAATAAAGCAGATTTAGTGGAGACTAAAGAGGAGATGAATAGGATACGAGAGAAACTGGAAAGTATAAATGCGGACGCGAAGTTGGTCGTCAGTGAACGGTCGAAAGTGGATTTGTCCCAAGTCTTGGATCAGAAGAGTTATAAAGGAAACGTAAAGAGTCGATTGATGAAAGAAACGACGACGACGACGACGAAAAGGTTTTTCGCAAAAGGCGCGAAAGATTTAGCCATGCGAATAGAAGAAAGTAGTAAAAGTAGTAACAGCAATATTAGTAGTAGTAAACACGACGAAACGATCACGACGGTGTGTTTAACCGCGAAAGGTTTCGTCGATAAGGAAAAGTTTGAAAACTGGATCGAGGATTTGCTTTGGGAGAAGAGGAACGAACCAAACGGCGCGGACGTTTTGCGGTGTAAAGGCATACTGAAGTGCAAAAGTAAAAGCGATGAGCCGCCACTTATTTTACAAGGCGTGCGAGATGTTTACGAAATAACGGATGGTTTCGACGGGTTAAAACTCCAAGAGGATGGATTAAGTAAAGTCGTCCTCATCGGACGGCGCTTGCGTTTGGACGAGTTACGAGTAGGTTTTGAAAGTTGCTTTTTCCTTTGAAACAAATGCATGTTGTATTTCTCTCTCTTTACTCTCTTTACTCCTTTACGCTCTCTAATAATTCTATTCTCTATTTCTATGTTTCGAACATTCTTATAACTACTATTATATTGATTTCAAAACGCCTCGCAATCTCTCCGGAACGCCATTCTTCTCGTTATCGACCGCGTTTACGTTCGCGCCACATTTCGCCAAAAAAATCGCGCACTCGTCCTGGCCAGCCTCCGCGGCCACCAACAACGGCGTCGACCCAGAACTATCTCTCTCGTCTATTTTCGTCCCCAACTCTGTATCTTCCGTAAACAATGTTTTCAAAACGGCCAACCGCCCTTGACTCGCCGCTCGATGCGCCGGCGCGTTCCCGCTCGCGTCCTTCGCGTTCACGTCCGCGCCCGCTTCGATTAATTTCCTCGCGATATCTCCGTACCCTTTCGAACTGGCGTAGTGTAACGCGGTTAAATCTCGTCCTCGCGTTTTCGCGTTCGCGTTTGCCCCTGCTGCTAATAAAATCGAAACCGTAGACATGTGTCCTCCAGCCGTTGCGGAGTGCAAAGGGGTGCCAGCCCAGTCCCCTTTTTCCGGGTGTTCTAAGAATTCTCCTCCTTTTTGTTTCATAATACTGGTGTTCAAGAAGAGTTCTAAGAGGTCTCCGTGTCCATTTGCGGCCGCGACGTGTATAAAACTCCTTTCATCCTCTTCGTCATCATCTTCTTTTGACGAAGCGTTTGCTAAAGATTTCTCCAAAAAGGATTCCAACTTTTGATCATCATCAAGATCATCAAACGCGTGCACGTTTCCTTCTCTCACCGCTTTCGCGTAATACGCGTAACTTTTATACTCATCTTCTCCTTTTTTATGTCGTTCTTGTTTTGCGTTATTCTTCATCATCGTTTATTTATATACTACTATACTACTAGGGGTTTGCAACAATTAAAGTAAAGTAAAAATCCCCTAAAAGAGAAAGAGCGTCAACGAGGTGACACCCAATTAAATTTTTTAGAAACCCTAAAGTTTTGTACACCACATAAATTAGTATTTAAAGAACCCGCACTTCCTGTGCGCGAAAACGAGAGCAAACTCTGCTCAGACAGAAAAGCGACGAGAGCGACAAATACTAATCGTTGAATACGTGTCGTCGTTTCATCGTCGTCATCGTTCGAAGACCATTATTATTACAAAAAGAAAGCATCAAAAGAGAGAAGATTTGACGACGAGACATTTTTGAATCTTTTTTTCATCATCCGCTCTGCTATTTTTGTGTTTGTTATTGTGCGTTGTTCTTGAAAAGGATCAGAAGAAGACGTTCTTTTAATACAAAGAGAGAGTTTAAAAGAGATTAAGATGACGACGATGCAGACGATTCAGACAAAAACGACGATCAAACAACGAGGGAGTTCACGGCAGTTTCAACAAAAGCAAAGATTCCGACAGTTTTACCTTGGGAGTCATAGGAATAGGAGTCGTTGGAATACTACGAATACTAATGGATTCGGTGTACGAGTTTCAGCAAAAATGTCATCAAAAGAAGAAATGATAAACACGTTCACGCAAAAGATAGAACTTCCGGACGAGCGCATATTAATCGTAAACGCGAAAACGGCAAAGTCGTCGGGAATACACACGGTCGCGTTGGAGTGCGAGCCTTCCTTACCTGCGAAAGGATTGATTTTACACTGGGGCGTTATTCGTCCTAATGACAAGAAGAAGTGGCACGTGTTGCCGCGAGAACTGTTTCCACCCGGGACGACGGTGTATAAAGAGAAGGCGATGCAAACGCCGTTTCCGAGGATGACAAAGTTGGTGATTGTTTTAGACGCGGAGGCGACGGCGATTCATTTCGCGCTGAAGAACGAGGAGACGGGGAAGTGGATCACCGGGCCGAATAAGAAGGATTTCGTGATTCAGTTAAACGGGAAATGTAGTGTGAGTAGTAATGGTACTGCTGCTGCTGCTGTTGCTGCTCCGAAAACGGCAGCCGAACAACCAGTAGTCGCATTTTCATCGCCACCGCCAACTCCCGCTTCTCCTCCTCCTCCTTCTCAGTCTTTGATTACCAACGCGTACGTGAAACCGTCCAACGCGTTGGATAATTTGATCAAAGTCGTCGCGTTTACAAAGTGGGAAGAAAAAGGAAGGCTGGAAGTGAGCGAAAGTGAACGAGAAGCGATGTTGAACGAAGCGAGCGAGTCTATCATTCGCGAGTTGGAAGGCGGCGCTAAGTTGGATGCGATTATGAAACGATTCGGCATCATCGAGGAAGGAGGATCGTCGTCGTCTGAATCGTCGTCGTTTTCGTCGTCATCTCCGCCACCGAAAGAACAACAAAAACAAAAACAACAACAACAACAGCAACAACAAGGAAACGAAAGGTTGCGACAAATCTGCGAGTCTCGCTCCAACGGCTCTACCATCAAATGGGGCAAATATTACGACGCCAGTCAAACGGGAACCGCTTTAGTCCGCGACATGTACGTGGAAACAAGAGAAAAGAACAACATGTTGCAGTTACACGTCGTCGTCGAGGCTGACTTTGATGTCAATTTACACTGGGGCGTCACGTCGAGAACGGACGGGACGTGGCGACAACCGCCTCCCGGGTGGACGACCGTGCCGCCTCGAAGTTGGGGCTCCACCGGGAACAGTTGGGAAACAGAATTTGAAAATTGCGGCAACAAATTGAAAGCGGTGACGTTGGAAGTTCCGTGTGGGAACGACGAAGGGATCGTTTTCGTGTTACGAACCGTCGCAGACGAGTGGGTGAAAAACGGCGACGGCGATTTCTACGCGCACAGAGACACCGACCAATTGGCGCCGGCGCCTTCGAACGAACATCAAAAAGCGAGAGAGAGAGAAGAACGGAAGAACAAGAAGGAACACCGAGATCGCGACCGAAAGGACCGCAAGAGAAAAGACGATTCGTTTGCTGCCAACCAACCGGCCATTCCTCCTACGATCAACGCCAAATCAGTCAAATCGGTTCAACCCATCAAAAGGAAGGAATGGGACGTAGACGATATCGTGTTGAACATCGGCGCGTTCGGTAGAGACGGCAACAACGTCGCGCAAAACTCCATCGATCAAATATGCAACGCCGAAGAAGGGTGCACGCGATCTTTGATGCACCGCTACAACGCCGCCGCTGATTTATTGGGCACTTGCCACGACGAAGGCGAAGCCGGTTTACTCGCCATGTTTACCTGGTTCCGATTTATGGCTTTACGACAACTCGTTTGGAACAACGATTATAACATCAAACCGAGAGAAATCAGTGCGGCGCAAGCGAGATGCACGGAAGCGTTGACGAAATATCATCGAAACGAAAGCAATTACCGCGATGTTGTTCGATTGATCATGATGACCATCGGACGAGGAGGGACCGGAGACGTCGGTCAACGCATCAGAGACGAAATCTTAGCCGTTCAGCAAACGAACAATTGCAAAGGCGGCATGATGGAAGAGTGGCACCAAAAGTTGCATAATAACACGTCGCCAGATGACGTTCCAATTTGCGAAGCGTTGTTAAAATTTATCGCTTCCGATTGCGATATCAACGTCTACTGGGCCCATTTGCACGCGAATAACATCGACGCCAAACGAATGTCCGAATATGACCGAAAGATTTGCTCGGAACCGAAATTCTCGAGAGACCAATACGAAGGTTTAACGAGAGATTTAACCGAGTATTTACGGACATTGAAAGCGGTGCATTCTGGCGCCGATTTAGATTCCGCCGCGGAGGCTGTTCTCGGGTATCACCAAGACGCGTGCAAAGGCAAAGAAATCAACATCCCGCCCGTCGCCGACGTCGCCTCGCCTCGATTAGAAGAACTCTTGACGTGCGCGAGAGTATTAAGAGAACAAAACGGCGACGCGTTCAACGTGTTGGAAGCTATTTTAGAGGCGAGAAGAGAATTATGGCAGTGGACGAAACCGGATGGAAAAGATAACGATCGTTTGAAAGATGTCATTTACTTAGACTTGGCGTTGGAAGCAGCCGTGAGACAAGTGATGGAGGCGCAGATCGCCGAAATGAGCAAGAGAGCGCCTTTGGACGTCTTGAAAATCACCGGAATGGTTTTGGAGAACTTGTGTTTGAGTACCGGCGAAAACCAAGAATTCGTCTATTGCTTGAAAGATTGGCAAAATGTTATTCAGTCCGCGCGATCCGGTTCGAACGATTGGGGATTACAAGCCAAAGCCGTGTGCGACCGTTTAGGCAACGCTTTAGGAGAAATCTCGGAACGGTACATCAACGTCTTGCAGCCAACCGCGATGTGCATGGGACCGAAATTGAACGTAGACGAACACGTTTTGCAATTGTTCTCGGAAGAGATCGTGAGAGGTACTCCAGCCGCTCCGTTGTCTCAAATGCTTCGCGTGTTAGACCCTATGATTCGAGCCGTCGCGCAAATGGGTCGATGGCAAGTCATTTCGCCGGTGCAAGTTAAAGGTCAAGTCGCGTACGTCGACGCGTTGTCCATGGTGCAGAACATTAAATATTCCACGCCGACGATTATCATCGCGAAAAGAGTTTCTGGTGAGGAAGATATTCCAGTCGGTTGCGTTGGCGTGATCACGCCGGACATGCCAGACATTCTCTCGCACGTCTCCGTCCGCGCGAGAAACGAGAAAGTGTTCTTCGCGACTGTTTTTGACTTTAACGTCTTGGAAGAGATGAAACAGATGGACGGCAAATGCGTTTCTTTACATCCGAACGCGCAAGGAGATGAAATCGATGTCAAGTCTATCGAATTGGCGGACGTTCAACCCGCCGGAGGCGCGGGCGCCTCTCAAGCGAAAACCTTGGGCGAATCTGGCATTTCCATCAAGCAAAAGCAATGGCCCGGTAAGTTTGCGTTGGATTCGTCTGAATTCAACGACCAAGTCGTCGGCGGTAAATCGAAAAATTTGGAATTATTGCGAGGACGCACGCCGAATTGGATTCAATTGCCCGCCTCGGTGGCGTTACCGTTCGGAACGTTCGACGCGACTTTGAACGATCCAAGTAACGCGCGAGTGAAAACGAAGCTGGAGTCTCAAATTCTCTCTTTGAAGCAATTCGACGACTCAAAAGACGGCGACGGCTTCCGTGCGTTGATCGACGATATCAAGTCAACCATCTCTTCGTTGAAACCGCCGAACGCGTTGCAATCTGAACTCGAATCGTGCTTTACTAAGGAAAAGTTATCATGGCCTGGGGATTTGGAAACTTCCGAACAAGGCCAGGAAGCTTGGAGAACCATCTGCGCCGTTTGGGCTTCCAAGTACAACGAGAGAGCGGTCTTGTCGTGTAAAAAAGCCGGTTTGAATCACGACGATTTGAACATGGCGGTGTTGTGTCAACCGGTGGTGAACGCGAAATACGCGTTCGTGTTACACACGGTGCACCCGCAAACGAACGACCAAACTGAAATTTACGGCGAACTCGTCTGCGGCATGGGCGAAGCGTTGGTTGGTAACTTTGCCGGTCGCGCGTTGAGTTTCACGGTGAAGAAATCGGATTTAGATCGACCGACGATCAACGGGTTCCCCTCGAAATCGAAAGGATTGTTCGCGCGACAAAATACGTTGATTTTCAGATCGGATTCAAACGGCGAGGATTTAGAAGGGTTCGCCGGTGCCGGTTTATACGACTCTGTGTGCATGAACGAGCCGAGTTTAGAATCCATCGATTATACGAACGAACCGATTTCGAACAACGAAGATTTCAGGAACCAAATGTTGAGCGCGATTGCTAAGAGCGGCATGGAGATTGAAAATTTGCTCGGGTCGGCGCAAGATATCGAAGGCGCGATCACGGAAGACGGTAAATTGTTCGTCGTGCAAACGAGGCCCCAAGTATTTTAAAGCAGCGGCGCGGCGAGAGAGAAATCAACCACCACAAGCATAATAATAAGAGAGAGAGTCGTTTTTTATGATAACACGAAGAATGGACTCCAATGAATTATGATTTAAAGTACTACAGTAGTCGATTTTTTTATATGTGGGGTGTATGTGTCAATCGCGTCGTCGCCAACATCTTCTCGTTTCTTCTCTCTCTCTCTCTCTCTTTCTTTTCTCTTCATGTGTAGTAGTGGTAGTAGTAGTAGTTATTACTACTGGTAGTATTTGTCTTCTTTAACCTTCTTTAACCGACGAGTTCGCCGAGCATCGCCTCGGGAGGTAAATATTTCTTCAACACGTTTGGCGGATGCAACATGTCAAACTCCTCCGTGGCGTCTTTACCGGCGAACAACATGATTGCTTTCTTCCCGCCGGGATGGTCCGGTAAAAACTCCGTCACGTCGTACACTTTCCCGTGTAAAATCACCCAACAGTCGTTTTCTTTATCGTGCTTTGCAACTTCGGCTTCGGTTAATCCTCCGGAGGAAGACGCCGTCGTCTTGGCGCCCATTTTCGGATTGAAGTGGCCGTTGATGTTGGCGACTCTGTTTAACGCGCCTTGCGCGTCGGTTATTCTCGAGTACGCGTTGACGTTACCACCACCACCACCACTTCTTAATTGCTTGACGATGTTCATTCCAGCCACTCTGCCAAAGACCACGCAATCTAACAAAGAGTTCCCGCCGAGACGGTTTCTCCCGTGGACGCCTCCGGCGGCTTCGCCGGCGCAAAACAAACCCGGGATTGGTCTTTCATTCGCGTCTAAAACTTGAGAATCATCGTTGATTCTCAAACCGCCCATGGTGTAGTGAACGACCGTACACACGATGGCGACGTGAAACGTCGGGTCGTTCATATCCAAAGGCGCGTTGTGAAAAAACTTCTTCCCGAACGGGCACGCTTTCGTTTGCGCGCACCGGTTGTATTTCTCAAACGTCTCTCGTAAATGCGACGGGTCGATGCCCATTTCTCTGGCGACTTCGTTCCCGGAGTTGAATTTCTTCATGATACCTCTCCCGACGTAGTGTTTGCAGTGCCATTCGATTTCTTTGGACGCTTTACCGTTCAAGATTAATCGGAACGGACCTTTGTTTCGGTTCATTTCACCGGAGACGTAATCCCGTCTCCCGAGCTCGTCGCAAAATCGATTCCCGTTTGCATCTAACAAGATACCACCGACGCCTCTCAAAGCTTCCGCGGCTAAGAATTTTACTTTCGCTTCTGGTTCGGACGGGTTGACTAAACCGGTCGGGTGTACTTGCACGGATTCCATGTCCACGACGCCGGCGCCAATCTCTTGGGCCATTTTAATTCCGTCGCCTGTGCAATGGTCGCCGTTGGTCGTCGGTAAACTCGTCACGTCCGGTCTATATTTCGATAACAAGGAGGTGTTCGTGTAATCCGCGCCGTATCCTCCGGTACACACCACCACTGGTCCAAACGCCTGTTGCGTTTGTCCTTTCTTATCTGAATATTCGCACCCAACCACTTGTCCGCTGGCGTCTTTCAGTAACCTTTTCACGTTCGCCTTGGTGATAATCTGCGCTTTCTCGTTATTCGTTTTTTCGCACACCTCCTCTAACGCTTCCATCAACGCGTACGTGATGGTAAACCCGGGAAATCTCGCTTTCCCTCTGTGCGTCCTCGGATACGAGTGTCCACCTAACTGAGAAATCAAACTCAAATCGAGATTAAATCTGTCCACGAGCCAATCGACGGCGCTTCCGCTTCCGTGCGCTAACACTTTCGCCAAAGGAATCGTGTGTAAAGGCGCCGTCGTGTGGTTCACGCCAGCTGCGCCTTTTAAGCAGTCTTGTTCGAACGCCTCCGCGGAGTCTTGCGCGGCCATGCCGCCGACGAGTTTTTGCGTTTTCGTCGGTGCTCCTTTAATAGAATAGAATAGAGAAAGTATTTGTGAGTATTTTTTAATGTTTTGTTTTGTGTGTGAAAAAAATGAAAGAAAATGAACAAAAAATTCAACAGAAAGCCGCCTTTTTCTCTCTGGTTCTGAGTCATCACGAGAATTATTTTTATTATACGAGATTAAAGCGCTTTTTCTTGTCTTTGTTTATGTGTCGTCGTTGTTCTCGTCGTTGGTGTCTTCTCGTTTTTGATGTAAATGATGATGATGTTTATGAGCGAACATAAAACGTTTGTTTGGCGCGCGTTTCAATCTCGTTAAAGAAAGAGATTAAGAAAGAGAGATCGGCGGCAAGAACATCACATATGAATTAAAGAAAGACGTCGTACCGTTGATACCACTCGTCGCTTTGGTCGAGTTCCCGCCTAAGAAAGCGCTCTTATCTAATAAACACACGGAGCCTCCGTTTTCTAATATAGTGTGTGCGGCGGATAAGCCGGCTAAGCCGCCGCCGATGACGATTACTTTCTGAGTATTATTCGAAGAAGAAGAAGACATACTCTCTCTGCTAACTGTCGTTTATGATGATGATGATGAATGAGATCGCGTCACCAATCAGTGAAGAGGAACCGAACGCAAAAAACAAAACCGCTTTTCAGTCAAAAACTGATAATCGAAAATATCTTCTTCTTGAAAGAAAAGAACTCTTCTTCTCTGCTAAACCCTGAATTTTTCACTCACAAAATTTTTTCATCTCTCTTTTCTCTCTCTCTGATGAACTTTTTTTGAGTCTTTTTGTGTTCGTTTTAGAAGTTTTCTCTCTCTCTGCGTGCGCTTCTGAATTAGAACTTTTTGTGAGTAAACGAGATGTTTAAGAAGAAGAGCAAAATGGTTTTGTCGATGATGCTGTTGTCCTCCTCCTCGCGAGGACCACAACAACAACAACACAGAAGAGTTTTACGAGGAGGAGGAGGATGGCAGTATTACGTGTACGGTTGTCGCGACGACGATGAAAACGACGATGGGAATCTGATGATGATGATGATGATGAGAAAAAGCGCCTCGTCATCATCATCATCATCATCATCGACTCACGCTGCTTTGACGAAGAACGACGAGGAAAACAGACGACGACGAGGAGGAGGAGGATTTGGAACGTCGACGTCGTTTTTATTGAACAAGAACGACAAAAACGAGGAAGAAAACAGACGACGACGACAACGAGGACGACGAGAGTTTAGCAGCAGCAGCAGCACTACCAAAACCACCACCACCACCACCACCACGAGTAGGAGTAGGAATAGGAGCAAAAGTGAAACAAGCGACGACGAGAAGAAGGAGAATAAAACGACAATAAACGTCTCGTACCCAGCATTTCAAGTCTGGGGGAGTAACACGGCGGTTGGGAAAACGCTCGTTTCCGGGGGGGTAATCAACGCGGCGGCGAAAAGTTCTTCGTCTTCGTGTTTGTATTTGAAACCTGTACAAACTGGGTTCCCGGAAGATTCGGACGCGCAATTCGTCGCCGCTTGCGTGCATAGCGGCGAAAGCGAAAGCGGCGGTAGTTCTATCAAAAGAAGAGTGACGACTGGCGCGCACGCCGCAAAGTGTCGCAGCGTTTCCACAGAAACAACAACAACGACGTCAGACACGATGACTACCGATGATACTACGAATAACACGAACATTATTAAAAACGTCTGGTGTCACACGGAGTTTGCGTGGAAAATAGCCGCTGGACCGCATGTAGCGGAGAAACTGGAAGGGAGACCGGTGACGGACGAGGACGTCGTGAACGCCGTGCGAAATCGATTGGAGGAGTTTTATAATAACGATACAAACAACAACAACAAATTCGCGCTCGTGGAAACCGCCGGAGGAGTTGCTTCTCCCTCATCTTCCGGAAATTTACAATCGAACGTGTTAGCGAGGTGTCAATTACCGGCAATATTAGTCGGCGATGGACGATTAGGCGGCGTTTCCGTGACGTTGACATCGTATGAGTCTTTACTTCTGAGAGGATACGACGTCGCGTGTATCGTTTTAAGCAACGAAGGCTACGATAACCACGAAGCGATCGCGAAGAACGTCCCATCGAACGTGAAAGTATTCTCGTTACCAAAACTTCCACACGAAGGCGATGGACAAAAGTGGGTTCACGCGCAAAACGACGCGTTTCGAGACATGCACGCCCATCTCGTTCAATGGCACGCGAAACGCGTGGAAAAGTTGAACGGATTGGCAAAGGATGCTTTGGATACTTTGTGGTGGCCGTTTACGCAGCACGAGATGGTTAAGAAAGATATGGTGGCAGTAATCGATGGAAGATCGCAGGATGATTTTGTCATTTACGACCAGAAAACGGAAACTATGCAACACAGATTCGACGCCGCCGCTTCGTGGTGGACGCAAGGCATTACGGGCGACAAAGCGAACGAGAGTTTACATCGAGCGCTCATGCACGCGTGCGGTCGATACGGACACGTTATGTTTCCTGAAAACGCGCACGTGCCAGCGTTGGAAGCGGCTAGAGGTATACTTAACGGCCCAGCGAAAACGTGGGGTAAAAGAGTGTTCTTCTCTGATAACGGAAGCACGGCGACGGAAGTCGGCATTAAAATGGCCTTTCGACAGCGGTACGTTAATCTTGGTTTACTATCGAAAGACGGCATTGAACGCGCTGAACAAGCGAACGATGCGAACGTGTTGAATGCGTTACCAAAACTTAGAATATTAGCTTTAGATGGTTCGTATCACGGCGACACGTTAGGTGCGATGGACATGCAATCGCCTTCAATTTTTACCGGAAGTTTACAAACGCCTTGGTACGAACCGAGAGGATTGTTTTTGAACGCGCCTACAATTGGGTTGAAAAATCAGAAATGGACGGTGGAATGCGCGGAGGAATTAGTTGTAGCAGGAGGCTCGGGGCAGACTTCTTCGACTGCTGCGGTGGTTTTAGACCGATTCGAGAATAAAGCGGACGTGTTTGACGTGAAGAAGAGAAAAGCTTCCTCTGCGGCGGCTCGATACCAGGCGCTCATAGACTCCGTTCTCGACAACGCCGAACGTCTCGGTAAATCCGGCGAGGCGCCTGAAATTGGCGGGTTAATCATGGAACCCGTCTTACATGGTGCCGGCGGAATGATCTTGATCGATCCTCTCTTTCAATCCATCTTGATGCAAAAATGTAAGGAACGAAAGATTCCAGTCGTCCTGGACGAGGTCTTCGCGGGCATCTGGAGATTGGGCGTAGAAGGCGCCTGGGAACTTCTCGATTACGAAACGCCGGATATTTCGTGTTACGCAAAATTGTTAACTGGTGGCTTGGTTCCTATGGCGGCTACTGTAACGACGGAAGAAATCTTCGATTCGTTTTACGGACCGGGGAAGCCGCAAGCGCTTTTACACGGCCACTCGTACACGGCGTACCCGATTGGATGCGCGGTAGCCGCGCAAGCTTTGAAGGTGTATACGGACGAAACTATGAATCCAAATTTTTCTTCTTCTTCTTCTTCTTTTACATCATCATCAACAACAACGTCAAAATCTAGAAGATCAATTCGATTGAACGAATTCTGGGACGAAACAACCTTGAAACGACTCAGCGCTTTAGACTCCGTCGAGAGAATCATTTCCGTCGGATGCGTCTTTGCGATGGAATTAAAAGTCCCCGACGGTGGTCCAACTGGATACGCCTCCAACATCGCCAAAGACGTCGTCTTAAAATTACGAAAATACGGCATCCAAGCGCGTCCAATTGGTAACGTTTTGTATTTAATGGCCAGTCCAACGACGCCGCGAGAAAGTTGCGATCGAATGTTACGCGCCGTAGTCGAGGAGTTAACGACATAAACGACGACGACGCAGGAGAGAAAATGAGAATTAGAAGTAATAATGATGAGCGCAAAACCATCATCATTTGTAGAAGTCATCATTCGCTGTAATAATAAAGTATGAGATTCAATATTTATTACGTAGTAAAATACCGTTAAAGGTTTTCGATTGGTTTTGGTCGTCATTTAAAAAAAAAGATGTCTTCTTCATCTCCCATCTCTTCTTACGTCCAATCGATGATCGAGAACGATGCTTCGAATAACATATCCGAGGAAGAAGTCTTCGAAATTACGACTAAAGCGACGTCCTCTTCGAACGTCTATTCCGGTTTCGCGGAGCTCGCGCGCGCTTTAGAGCGATTACGAATGAAAAGAAAAACCGACGACGGAAACGACTTTGGAGAGAAGAGCGCTCGACTTCTGGACTTGTTTTCGTTCGGCACTTTCGATGACTATTATCATCAACAACAACAAAACGAACAACAATCGTTAAAAGTTATATTAAACGAAAAACAAGAGGAAAAGTTGAAGCAGTTATCGGTCGCATCTTTATCGCACGAAACGAAAGTTCTCTCCTACGAGATCTTGATGCAACAGTTGCACCTGAACTCTGTGCGAGAACTGGAGGATTTTTTAATCGAGAAAGTGATATCGCCCGGGATCGTGAAAGGACAGATGAACCAAGAACTGTCGGTTTTTGAAGTCCACTCGGCGATTGGACGAGACCCAGACAGGAAAAGTGGGAGAGTGGAAAAGATGTTGGCAACGGTGAGAGAGTGGAAGAGAACGTGCGACGACGCTTTGAGAGACATCGAAAATCAAATAGTGGAGACGAAGACGGATTTGGCGATGGAAGATCTGAGGAAGGTAGATGTGACGAGGAAGCAAGAGGAGGCGGAAAGGAGAGCGAGCGCGAACGTGAGTGGAGGAGGAGGGAGCGGTGGCATCGAGGAAGAGGTGGACGCGGCGATAAAGGAGGAATCGGGGAGCGCCGGCGGAACGAAAAGAAAGAAGTAAGAAAATGCGGAGTACACTCATCGCGTAGAAGAAAAACATAGATAGAGCATTTAATAGAGAGCATTAGAGAAAAACAAACGCGAAGAAACATATGAATTATACGTTTATTAGTATTCGTTTAAATATTAGAAAAACTACTCTTCTAGATTTTTTTGCTGTGGGTGCCATCGCGTAGAATCTCTCATCACCAAATTCATTTCGAAATGATATAAAATTTAGAACGCGGAGGCTCTGGAAACGACGTAGACGCGAACCTTGTTGTCGGAATAACCGGTATACAAAGTTTGACCGTCCGCGGACCATTGCAAGGAGGTGCAGTGCGGCGGCATGGACTTCTTACCAACCGGCGGGAACTCCGGGTGCAACTCGTCGACGATGCTCTTGGACTCCAAATCCCAAATCTTCACGCACGATTGCGTGGCGGCACACAACCAATATCTATTCGGCGAGAAGCACATGGAGTAGATAATATCCCCAGCATCCAAAGAGTACAATCTCTTGCCTTCCGCTAAATCCCAGAGCATGGCGACGCCATCCTTACCGCCCGAGGCGCACAAAGAGCCATCCGGCGACACCGTGACGGTGTTGATGTACCCGGTGTGGCCAACCAAGTTGGTTCGCAACTTGCAGTTGTTCAAGTTCCAAACCTTGACGAGTTTATCCCAACCGCACGAGACGATGATCGGGTTCGACGGTGCCGGGGAGAATCGAACGCAAGAAACCCACTCCGTGTGGCCTTCGTGTTCTTGAATCGTGTATTTGCACTCGCCCAAAGTGTTCCACAATTTAATCGTCTTATCTCTGGAGCCAGAGACGATTTGTCTGTTGTCCACGGAGAACGCGACGGACAAGACGTCTTTGCTGTGACCGACAAATCGTCTCGTGGTTGTGCCAGAGTTCAAGTCCCACAATCTCAAGGTACCGTCCCAGGAACCGGACAAGGCGAACTGCCCGTCCGAGGAGATGACGACGTCTTGGACAAAGTGCGAGTGACCGTGCAAGCGTCTTCTCGGGTAGCCGTAGTTGCCTTCTTCTCTGGTCAACGTCCACAAGATGACGGATTTATCTCTGGACGAGGTCAAAAGAATGTCCGAGTTATCAAGGGGAGTGGCGATGGAAGTCACCCAGCCTTCGTGTCTGTTTTTTTTTACGTTCGTGTTTGTTGGTTATTATTATTATGAAGAAGAGAATGTCAGTCAAAAACGCGTTTTACTCCTACATATATGATGCGTCGTTTACGTCGTCGTCGTAAAATCCATCATTGTCACCATCGTTATCGTCATCGAATAATCGAATACGGATGATGATGATGATGATGATGATTTCTTGAACCTAATACGACTGTATAAAAGGAGAAAAAAATCCAACAACAAAAATCTCAACGCGCGTCGTGTATAAAAAAGGTAAAAACATACGAAACGCGAACGTGAAAACCTACCCTTCGAGGACGCCTCTTAAAGTTAAAGTTTCCATATTTATGTTTTAGTTTATTATTATTACTCGCGTTTCTACGAAGTAGTGTTTTTTAGTACTGAAGCAGCAGCGCGTGGATGATTTGTGCGGGGTTTGATGAGAAAAAGACCTCTGTTTGATGTGTTGAACAAAAACAAAAAATGTCACTCTCAATCCGTTGGTTGGTTCTCCCAAAAAATTTTCGTTGTTTTTCTCTTCTCTTTTTTTTTGTTTTGCAAGTCAAAAAAAAGGTTGATTGAGTCGATCGAGAGAAGAACTGAAGAAGAAGTGAAGAGAGATCTCAGAGCAGAGCAGAATATTCTTTTCTCGTCTCTCTTTTCTCGTCTTTATCGCTCTTCGCGTCCGTTTGAATCTGCAATCTGTCGTCTCAGAAGTTTACGTCGAGGAAGGATCCTTTTCTTTCATAAGTTAAGAAGTTAAGATCGAGAATTTAAAACAGAGAGATGAAGAACGGAAACCAAAACCAATCATCGATGACGACGATGAATACGACGATGAAAAACAAACGACGAAGAACGGCCACGGGGACCGCGATTACGAAAGCGCAAAACCTCTCCAACGCGCAAGTCGCTTTATTCCACTGTTCGTACTGCCAAAAGGACATATCGTCGGTGGTGAGAATGAAATGTGCCTCGTGCGTAGGCGTGGATTTGTGCGTGGAATGTTTCGCCGTGGGTGCGGAACCGTTTCCGCACAAAGCCGGGCACCCGTATCACGTGATCGACGACTTGTCGTTTCCACTGTTAACCTTAGATTGGGGCGCGGACGAGGAACTGTTGCTCTTAGAAGGCGTGGAGATATTCGGTTTGTCGAATTGGACGGACGTGAGCGAACACGTCGGGACGAAAACGAAGAGTCAGTGCCAACAACACTACGTCGAGGAGTACGTGAAATCGCCGGCGGCGCCGTTGCCGGATATGAGTAAAGTCCTCGGGAAAGGATATAAAAAGTTGACCGAGGAAGACCAAGCCGAGTTGAGAAGGAAACAGAAACAAAAGAGCAAGTTAAAAGAGGAAAACGAAACCAACGGAGGAGAAGAGAATAATAATAATAATAAAGAAAACGGAACGTTGAACCAAGACGTGGAGATGACGCTGTTGCAACAAATGTCCAAACCTGGAGAGATTCGTGCGGAAGGAAATATTTCCGAGTTGACCGGGTATAACGTGAAAAGAAACGAGTTCGACCCGGAGTACGACATCGAAGCTGAGTTACCTTTGGCGGAGATGGAGATTCGAGAGTTGGACACGGAGGAGGATAGAAAATTGAAAATACGCATGATTGAAATATACAACGAGCGTTTAGCCGAGAGACAGAGGAGAAAGACTTTCATCTTAGAGAGAGGATTGTTGAACGTGAAGAAACAGCAAATGTTTGAGAAGAAACGATCGCAATACGAGAGAGATTTGCAGGGCACGTTGCGAGTATTCATGCGATACTTATCGCAATCGGAATACGACGTCTTGCTGGAAGGTTTAGCCGCGGAGAATAAAATTAGAACGCGAATTGGCGAGTTGAAAGAATACCGACGGAACGGGATTACCACGTTACAAGAGGGTGAAAACTACGACGTTGAAAAGAAACGACGAATGGAAGAGTTTGCCAGACTCAAATCGTTCGAGTCGCCGCACTCGAGAAAGAAAGGATTCACTCCTTTGCCGTTGGCGCAAGCGCAACCGGGAGACGCGAACAAATCGTCGAATACTATTTTTCCTTCTCCCGGTGGTAGATCGCTGAAGACGGACCATCATTTAGGCAATACCTCGGGATCGAAGAAGAGAATGTACATTCCCTTGGATTTAGCCACGTTACCAGGTGTGGAGCTTTTGAGTAAACAAGAGAAGGAGTTGTGCGTGACGAATCGAATGTTGCCGGTGCAATTTTTAATGGTCAAACAACAGTTGATGAAGTTGAGTCAAGAGAGAGGCAAATTCAATCCGATTAAAAGAGCCGAGGTGAGAACGATGTTTAAAATCGAACCGATTAAAGTTCTCAGAGTGTACGAGCTGTTGTGTCAGTCTGGATACGTCATCTCTGGCGACGAAAAGAAAGTTCAAGAAGAAGAAGAGGAAGAAGAAGACGAGGAGAAGGAAGAAGACGAGGAAGAAGAAGAGGAAGAAGAAGAGGAAGAAGAAGAAGAGGAAGAAGAGGAAGAAGAGGAAGAGAAAGAAGACGACGACGACGATGAAGATGCTTCGGTCGAAGAAGAGGAGAGCGAAGAAGAAGAAGAGGAAAGCGAAGAGGAGGAATCCGATTCGTAAATAAAATAGCTTGTAATTTATGGTACCGTGCGGTACCAATACTTTTTTTATATAATAATCTAGATATAGTAGTAGTAGTAGTAGTCTCTCTTTCTCTCTCTAATGTATATGTGATGTGACAATTACGCCGCTTCTTCGTCTTCTTCTTCTTCTTCTTAGATATCCGCGATGTCGTCGAAATCGAAAAAGTCGTCGTTCTCGTCTCTTTCCTCTTCGAACGTGTCGGTTTCATTGACCCGGATGGAATCTGGAAGTTCCCCGTACGCCTTTAAACTTCTCGCCTCTTCCGCGGTGTATTTCAAAATCACGTCCGCTTTTTCGTCTTGAAAGTCTCTCAAGCCGAGTAAAACGATATCCGACGTGTTCACCCACACTTTCTTCCTCATCTTTCCTCGAATGTGGCACAAGCGTTTCACGCCGTCGATGCATTGCGCTTCTAAACGTCCGTTCCCTAACATTCTCAGAACTTGCGCGTACTCTTGTCCGTCTTCTTTGAATATTAACTCTCTCTTATCTTCTGAATCGTTCTTCCCTCGTCGTCGGTTTTTCCCGCCTTTGCCTTTCGCTTTCGGCATATTATTGTTTTATGTGTTTTAAATCTTCTTCTTTGTGCTTCTTCTTTCTTCTTCTTCTAATGGGGCTTTCTCCAATCTTCTTCTTCTTCTTGACTTCTTCTTCTACTCTCTCTTCGTATTATTATAAGTACGTTAATAGAGTCTCCTTATTAGAATTGGGTTTAACGAGCACTTTCTCTCTCTCTCTCTCTCTCTCGTAAATAGCTTCTGCCTCTTTGTTTTACTGCTAACGTGTGCGGTGTTTTTCTGAGATTTCTGAATGAGTGATTTGAAACGAAAACCACCATGAAACTTGTTTTTTTTTTCTCGAGAGAAGATCTCGAGAAGCCAAAAAAAAGAGACCTCTCTCTGCTGAAACCTAATTTTTCCCTCTCACTTTTCTCATCTTTTCTCTCTTCTCGTTTAAGTCTGTCGGTTTCTGTTTCCTTCGTTTTCGTTTCATTTTCTCTCTTTCTTTCCCACACGAACAAACGACTACTACGACGAGTACACATCTTCTTGTTAAATAGAATATGATTAAGATAGCGTCCAAGAGTTGTTTCTGCGCAACACGACAGACGAACAAGATGATGATCATTAAATCTACGACGACGACCACCAGAAACACCAATTTAAGCACCACTCGTTCTTCTTCTTCTGCTCCTGGGTGTGTCTCCTCTTCTTCGCGACGGATAAGAAGCAACAACAACAAATGTCATCATCAATCCGCTGTCGTCACAAGGAGTAGAAGCACTTTAACAACGACGACGACGACGAGCGGCAGAAACTTTTATCATAACAATAGCAATACTAATAATACTCAGCAGAGAAGAAGGATACCGACGATGGGTGGTGTGTCTCCTCTTCTGTCGTCGTCGTGCTCTTCTTCTTTAACTTCTTCTCACGTGGTGACGATGATGAGAAGAAGTGTGAAAAATACGAGATTAAGTACGACGAGCAGCAGTGCTGCTTGTGATAACAGTTCGACGACGCAAACAACAACATATAAAAGAAGAGACCGCCTGGCACAAATCAAAGCAAACGATCACGGGAAATCAAAAGTAGGCGCAACGCTCGAATTAAAAGGTTGGGTCCGATCGAATCGAGCGCAAAAAGACCGAGCGTTTATTGATTTAAACGACGGTTCGGACATGTCCGGGATGCAAATGGTCGTCTTGCAAGAACACGTGGGCGAAAACGTATGGGAACTCGTCGCGGGCGCCACGAGCGAAGTTTCGACCGGAGCGTCGATACGAGTGAAAGGGAAAGTCGTGGAATCGCCGGGCGGGAAACAATCCGTGGAAGTTTTGGTGGACGAGTTGGAGATTATCGGTAAAGCGGATCCGGCGACGTACCCGTTGCAAAAGAAGAGACACACGTTGGAATACTTACGAGGGATCGCGCATTTGAGACCGAGAACGAATACCATCGCGGCGGTGTCGAGAGTGAGAAATCAGTTGGCGTTCGCGACGCACCAGTTTTTTCAGCAGAATGGGTTTTTATACGTGAACACGCCGATTATTACCGCTTCGGACTGCGAAGGCGCCGGAGAGCAGTTTCAAGTCACGTGTTTGTTGAACGGGTTGGAGGAAGAAACTTCTTCTTCTTCCGCCGGGGCCGCGTCAGTCGCGCCGCAAGACGTTGAAAAAGTAGAGCAAAAAGTGAAAAGCCAAGGCGATATCGTCAAGAAAACGAAAGCGGATAAAGGAGAGGGCAACGCGACGAAAGAGGACGTCAATCGAGAGGTAAAGAAATTGTTGGAGTTGAAAGAAGAACTGACAGAGCTCCAATCCGGGTCAAATACTCCGCAAACATCCGTGAAAGAGCTTCCAAAACTCAAATCCGGTGGCGTAGATTACGAACAAGATTTCTTCGCCAAACGATCGTATTTAACCGTCTCTGGCCAGTTGAACGGTGAAATCATGGCGAGCGCGGTCAACGACATTTACACGTTCGGTCCGACGTTTCGAGCGGAAAATTCCAACACGTCGAGACATCTCGCGGAGTTTTGGATGGTGGAACCCGAGTTAGCGTTTGCGGATTTAAACGACGACATGGATTGCGCCGAAGCGTATTTGAAGCACTGCATCACGCACGTTTTAAAACACTGCGACGAAGATTTGCAGTTCTTTGAAAAGAATATTTCCAAAGATAACTTAAGGGAACGATTACAGAACGTCGTCGATCAAGATTTCGCTCGAATCACGTACACGGAAGCCGTGGAACACGTCTTATCGGCGAAGAAAAAATTTGAGTTCCCGATCCAGTGGGGGAGCGATTTACAATCCGAACACGAACGATACATCTCGGAAGAGGTTTATAAAGACCGACCGGTGATTGTTCACGATTATCCGAAAGATATCAAAGCATTTTATATGCGTGCGAACGATGACGGTAAAACCGTCGCGGCGATGGACGTTTTGGTCCCAAAAGTTGGCGAATTAATGGGCGGCTCCCAAAGAGAAGAGCGCTTGGACGTTTTGGAGAAGAAAATCGAGGAAGTCGGTTTAGAGAAAGAATCGTATTGGTGGTATTTGGAGTTGCGAAAGTACGGCTCGGTCCCGCACAGCGGCTTTGGTTTAGGTTTCGAGAGGTTGGTTCAATACGTCACCGGCGTGGAGAATATCAGAGATGTGATTGCATTTCCTCGATACCCAGGCAGCGCGGACTTCTAAAATAATAGAACGTATTGATGATTTTATATTATTACGAATCTCGTATTCCTATATGCTATGTATGCTACACAGTTCTAAAAAGCTACGATATTATCATACAAGTACCTATTATTTGAAGACGTATTCGTTTACAAATGCGCTTCTCTTTTCGCTCGCGTGACCGAGTGCAAACTTCCAGAGACGCACACTATGCCTCTGCCGTTATTCTTTCTCGTTAAAACATCTTTCGCGTATTTCATAGCCGAGGAAAAATCCTGAACGACAACTCCTTTGAAATGTTCGCTCTGCGCGATCACTTCCGGCGCAGTCGATCGCAAATCTTTCCCAGCCACGTCTACTTTTGTGGCGATCATCTCAACCATCGAAGGCGTCGCGGCTAAAGCTTTCGATATCCCGGAGTGGTTTTTATCCGACGCCATGGCGAGGACAAACACTATCGGTTCGTTCGGGAAGACCTCGAGGAGTGTTTTTCTCAAACACACGGCTGATTCTTCCGTGTGCGCGCCATCGGCGACGATTGTGACGTAGTCGTCATCATTTTTATGGTTATGATTATCATCTTGCGACGCACCCGTTTCTGAACTTTTTCTTCGCGGTCGTCGGAGAATCTCGAAATTTCCAGGCGATGAAACCGAGGAACACGCTTGGAAACCTTCGCGAATACTTTCCCACGTGAGTTTGTCCCACGTCTTCCCTGTTGTTGTTTTTGTCGTCGTCATCATGTGCGATAAGACGCTCAGAGCTAACTCGGCGTTTTCTCTCTGGTGTGGACCGAGTAACGGAAGATTTATGATGGATCTGCTCTGAAACTCTTCTTCTTTTTCTCCTTTTGGAACGCTCGCTACGGAGACTCTTTGTTTCAGTGTCCCACCATCGTCATTGATATCTACTAAACGTACCTTCGCGTTGTTTTCGACGATCACACCACCACCACCTTGATTATGAACTCCCTCGCGGATTAATTGGTCCACTTTCCGATCGTTTTGGTGTCCGATGAATGTCGGTCTCGACGGTTTACAAATACCAGTTTTCGCTCGCACGATGGACTCTATGCTTCCTCCGAGCGCCTCCAAATGTTCCTCGCCAATGTGCGTCAGTATCGCACACTCCAACGAATTTTCGTCAAACACGTTTGTCGCGTCCCGTACGCCACCTAATCCAACTTCAACTAAAGCTATGTCTACGTTTTTCTGTTCGAAATACTTTAACGCCAACGCCGTCAGAACTTCGAAGTGCGTCAACTGTTTTAACGCGTCGTCTTCTTCCTTTTGAACATCATCGTTTGTTTCTAAACCTGTCCTCTTCCTCCAAATCTGTTCGAATAACTCGCTCAACTCTTTGTCGTTATATCGTCCGTTCACTCGTACTCGTTCCGCGAACGTGTGCACGTGTGGGGACTTATACGTCCCAATCGTATACCCAGCTTTCGTTAAGCACGAAGAGAGCAGAGCGATTTGAGTGCCTTTGCCTTTCGTGCCGCCGACGTGAATGGTTTTATACGTCTTCCCTTTGTGCGGGTCGCCCAAAAGTTTCAAGAAAACGCGCATTCGCTTCATATTGAACACATCGTTCGCATCTTCGTCCGTTCCTGCTTTCGACGGGACGCCTTTTTGTTCGTGGTTTATGAATCTGTTCAGAAGTTGGTCCAACCGATGATGTTCCTCTCCTCGAAGAAGGTGGTTGGAAGAAGAGAAGAATTTTTTCTTTTTCTTTTCTTCAACGACGCACGAGCGAGAACGGCAGACGAAGTCTTTCCTTCTTTGTGCCTCTATCGACGGCACGAATCTTCCGGAAGCTAGACGACGCAGTCTCGGGGTCATCGTCATCGCCCTCCCTCTTCTCCAAAGAGAGAGAGAGAGAGAAAAGAAAATGTGAGGAGCTTCTTGAGAAAATAATAAATAAATCAATTCATTTTTTAGCACCCTTAACGATATAATTCCGAGAACTTTCATGTGTTCGTGATTTTAAATAATATTTAAGTCATGTTCATCGTAATATATATATTTAAAACAATGATATGATATTCAATTTGGCATTTTTAAATAATAAATAAATCTTCACTTGCAAGATATCAGTTTTCCCGTTGCTTTAAATGATTTTTATTTATTTCTTGTCTTATATTATTGAGAATGTAAATATTTAAGAGATAATATACCAAATATCCCGGGAATAAATGTAAAAGTTAAATTCTATGTTTGAATTAAAATATAAAATTTAATTATTTGACCCCTTAAAGGTGAAGTTTTTCATTGATACTGTTTAACTATACTTAATATAAATATTGAAACCGCAATATACGCATCAAATTAATTAAAAATCATTTCGGGAACTGCGTTTCTTACTTTTCTAAAATTTTCTTTTCGCACACCTCTTCTTCAAGTTCTTCCAAAAATTCACTCCAATCTCCAAAAAACAAACGCGAAAGAGAGAAGGAAAGAGCTCTCGAACGAGAGGATTAAATCAAATGCACGTCACCAACGTCGGTGGTTCGTTAACCACAGCAGTGTGTCTATCGCTCATCGCGTGGTCTGTTCGCGTTTTAAGGTCGTCCAAACCGAATCTTTTGAAAGACTTGCAAAGTCATTTGAAGAACAAATCAGCGGACGATGGAACGAACGAAAACAAATCAACGTCCATCAACTCCATCAAACAAAAAGCTCGCAACGCGGCTCGACACGAGAGTTACGCGCGTTTATCCCCAGTCGCATTTTGGCTTTTGGTGGAAACAAAACCCGTGGAGTTTTTCATCGTCGACGTGAGCGATCGAAGCGAAAATTCAGACTTGGTTCGAGCTTTGCAAAGACGGTTCATAAGCGAAGAGAAAGAAGAGGAAGCGACCACAAAAAACAAATCTCTGTATTACGTTCGAATGGATTTGAGCGAAGTTCAGTTGCTCCTCAGGAACAGAAACTCGCCGTCGGCCACCTCGTCGACGTTTCATAAGCGGTACCCGAGAACGAAAACTCCCGGATTGCGAAGCAACTTGATATTCGTCTCGCCGCACGGCAAGCACGCCGCGCAAGCCGCCGCGCAAGCCTCGAGTCTAGGCTTCTCTCGGTGCAGCACAGTCGTCGGAGGAATGGTGTCGTTAATCCCATTGTTAGATTCGGACATGAAATCGTTACTTTCCGAGGAAGACGTTTCGCTATCTCGAGATGCGTTTATGACTTTACTGGAAAGCTCGCACCTTCTCTCCACCGGCGCCGCTGTCATCATAGACATTCGAAGATACGACGAAAGAGTGTACTACGGATCCATCAGAGGTACAGTGCACATGCTCGTCGATCATATTCCGAAAGCGTTGTTATTAGGCGACGAGGATTGGTTCCGATCGTTTCGATTCCCGAAACCAAAACCGGAAACGTTCGTCGTTTTATTAACGAGCTCTGCGTCCAGAGCGAACTGGGCGAGGCAAGTGTTCAGCGACGCCGGCGTGACGAACGTGAAAACGTACACGGTCGAAAACGGCTTCGCGTGGGCGCAACACTCCAGATGTACGAAATACGAAATGTTCGAAGAAGGCGAGAAGCCTCCGGAGATTATGGATTTGGGGAATAACTTGCCTTTCTCTCGCGCCAAAGGCGAAGGCGAATTGAGGATAGAAAACGTGTTAGTCAGTTAGAAGTAGCAAAAAAAGAGATGATAGCATTTATTAGATAGCGCAGATGTAGTAGTAGATGGAGTAGCAGCAGTTAAATATGCTATCAATGAAATCGTATTAAAACGCGTTATTTCGATTTCTCGAATCATCCACTACGTCCTTAATTCCTCGATACACTAACCCAATACTCCTCCCCAAGACGACCATGAGGAGGTACGTGGCTACTTTAGTCGCGTTTCGCCACGCCTGAAACAAAACGGGTACGAAAACATCCAATGCTTCGAGAACGATGGAAACCAGGTATCGCATACCTCTTAATTTCTCCAACTCGTTGACTCTTTGCATAAACAGAGTTCGTTTGATCAATCGATCGGTCTCCGCGTAATAGCCGTACAATTCAAACCTATCCGAGAAAATGTTTTCCACGTCCCGATAGTTATCGAAGAGAAACTTGGAAAATCTCTGTTGGTTGCGAAACTTGTTCAAAATTCTCGAAGACTTCAAGTTTGAGACGAGACCAAAGGCGTTCGTCGATAACACGGCTTTCGTAATCCCCTCTGAAAGCGAAACGGACATATCCTCGATGATCGACAACGTTACCACCGCTAAAGGGTGCAAATTATTAGTATTCGTTGACGAGAATCTTTTAGCTTCGAACTCCGCTTGGATGCTAAAATCTCTTCTCGAAGACGAGATGGCAAACTCCTCCTCGTTTTCCGACAGATACAAAAGCGTGTTCTTATACAGACTGACTTTCGGAGAAGCACACACGTCTCGCAGAATATCTTCCGTCATTTGTTTCGTCAAAAGAATTTCGTTTGGTAATACCCCGGAGGCTTCTGCGAAAACCTTCTCGATGACGTTCCTCGCGAGCGCTTTGAAATCGACAGTCCTACCCAACTCTTTTTCAATCGCTTGGCGAACAGTTGCGTTTAAATCTCGTCTCTGTTCTCTTTTCAAAGCTTGGAATTCGAACATTGGAGATGTATCCATAGCGCTTCCTGCCGACGGCGCATCCGTCGCGTCGTCCCACCACCCTCGCTCCAACACTTTCTCCATCATCAAGGACCCGAGCAGCGCACCTTTCTGCGCTATTTCCATGGAAACCAAGTCTCTCGTTTCTCGATCAGTTTCGTACGTTTGCGCGCACACGAGGGTGTAATTTTCTTCTCCGTTGTTGTCGTCTTCAATCATCATATCTTCTATTTCAATGTCATTTTTGTTTCTTCTTCTTCTTCTTCTCGTCGTTGTTCTGAGGTTCTTTTCTTCTAGGTGTTTTTGGTCGTCGTCGACGTCCACGACTCGAGTGATTCGATATGATTGCACGTGCTTCACAAACGTATCCGCGTTTTCTTGCAAAGTATGTATATATTTGACACCAGAGAAGAAAGAATTATTATTCACAGAATTGTCGTTGTTGTCTTCGTTCGCTTTTGTTCTGAAATTCTTCTTCTTCATCTTCTTTTTATGTTCTTGTTCGTGTGGTTGACATAAATGAAGTCTTCTTTGCGCCACAGACGACAAAGACGATTTCGAGGCAGAAGATGATGATGGTGACGATATCCTCGATGGAACCATCGCCATCATTTTCGTCGTTATTAAGGTGTTGTTAGGAGTTGTTTCAAAGAGAGAAAAAAAAGGTTTTCTGTTGCTCCTTTGAAGGAGTTTTGTGGAGAAAATTTCAGAGAAAAAAAAGTAAAGAACAAACTCCAAAAAAAGAAGATTTCTTTTATCTTTCGTTCTCTTTCTCTTCTTTCTCAAGTAGTAGTATTACAATAGTGTCTCTCATCAGCCAGCGACCGACTGCTCAAAAAGACTTTCTTCTTTATATTCGTAAAAGTATTATATCTTCTTCTTCTTCTATTCCATCTTTCATTTTTTATATTTTCTTATTATTGCAAATTGAACATGCGTCTGGCCAAGTTTCTTTGGATCGACCACGAGTCAACGCCGTCAGCAGCCGCGTTCGCTTGCGAGTTCATGGACGTCTTCGCGATGTCCACTTGTAAAGCGAGTTCGTTGTTCCTGTGACGAACAGTCGTAATATCTCCAATTTGATCAGCAGTCCCCATATCTTTCACAAATTTCATAAACTGGATGAATATACCCGGCAACGTGCGGTAGCTCGCATAGTTCACGCCAAACTTTGCCGCCTCTTCTCTGACAATTTTCGCAATGGCTGGGTAATGGACGAAGCAAATCGCCGGGAACAAGTGGTGCTCCACTTGCAAATTCAACCCACCGGTGAAGAAGTTTCCAATTCTCCCGCCCCAATCCGCGGATGTTACTAATTGCTGGACGCCCCAATCTCTTTCCCAAGCTTCACCGCCGGTATCTTCCGGAACTTTCGCTTCCGCGACGTTGTGAGAAACGGCAAATGTACACGCCAGCACCATACCTTGAACGGCAACGAACGAAGCAATGCCGGCGAGAACAGCAGACGTGGCGTGATTCGCTAACGGTGCCAAAAGCAAACCAAAGTGGGCAATTTTGCCGATAACCACAGTAGATAACTCTAAAGCAGTCGCCCCGTGCAACTTTGCACCTTCGGTATCTTTTGTGAACAAACCGACAATATCGCCAACTTGAAACGCGACTTGCAACAATGGAAACGCGAGGAACAAGTACAGGTGTTGAAATTTGTGGAACCATTTTCTTTCTCTTCTGGCATCAAAGCGTAACAACGGCATCGCCGTGAAGACATCTTGATCCAACGCGTTGTCGTTGCAGTGGATGTGATGAGAAACTTGGTGGTGGTACCTCCACATCAACGAAGATCCGCCGATTAAATCGTCCGTCAAGCCTAACAAATTGTTCACGACTGGCGACGGACTCATGGCACCGTGGTTGGCGCAATGCTGGACGGTCAGACCGATCCATGCGCCGGAAAGTCCGAGCAACGCGCCGGCTAACAAGGATGGAAACGCGTAATAAATCGAATACGCAAACACGGCAAAACCCAAAATCACGCACGTGGCAAAGTCCCCACCTTGTCTGTGCTTATTCTTCCCTTCCTCCGGAAACAATTCCGTGCGAACTCTGGTTCTAATCGAGTTATATAACGGCGAATCGTTCGGTCTCGGCGACTTTGGCACCGCCTCGACCGGGAAATCTTTCAACACCGGGAGCATGCGAAACCTCGCCACCGCGACTTCCGGTCTCAAGTGATAGGACTCCAACAACGCCGTCGAATCTCTCCCGATGGCTAAATTCAACAACCAGTTCCCTCCCGGATGTTTCTCAAAAAACGGATCTAAATCGTACGCCACGTCTCTGTATATCGTCCAACTTTTCTCCTTCCACTTTGGATCTGTCCACGGGTCCTCTTTCCCCGGTATCGCAACGTCCGGTCTTGGCGCTTCCACTTTGCCAAAGACACCCGGGATAGCAACCGCGGCGTTTTTCAAAGACGCGCGTCCTCTCTTTTGTTGTTGTTGTTGTTGTTGTTGCGTAGCACTTTTGGCAATCACTCCTCTCGTTTGTTTTCTTCTTTTTGACGACGACGACGATGGTGACGTCTCTTCTGGTGTTAAGTTCATAAAAATCACGTGTTTCTTTCTCCCGGTGCTCGTGCTCGTCGATCCTCCTCTGCTGTTTCTGTTGTTGTTGATGGACAACGAGCGACTACTGAAAGCGCTCACGCTGCTATTACTGCTGCAACTCATCATCATCATCCTCCTCCTCAACCTGTTTGTTGTTTGTTTCTCTCTCTCTCTCTTTTCTTTTTTTCTGAAGTGTGACAACGAAACAAAGATGAGGGAGATTTCCAGATTCCCCCGTTTTCGTGGTCGAAAAAGGAGAGATTTCTCTTCTCTCTCTCGTTCTCAAATTCAAGTCTCTCTCGTCAGGTCTCTCGTTCCCTCAGAACTCTCAAGTCTCTTGTCTCTTGTGTGTGAGTCTCTTCTGTGTTCACACACACAGGTGGACGACGACGTAAACGACGACATCAAAGAGCTGCTAGATGTAAACAGATACACGGAGTAAGAGAGAGAGAGAGAGAGAGAGAGTAGAGAGTAGAGAAGAGAGAGAAGAGAGAGAAGAGAGAGAGTGGAATAAAATCTTCTTGCAAGGGTGGTAAAAAACGCATTTGTTGTTGTTTGTTCCTTTAAATGAGCAGCGTTATCGCGGACAGAGTGTTCTCCTCGACGACGTGTTCGTCGTCGTCGTCGTCGTCTTTTCAAACAATAAGATCACAACGAGGACAGAGAAAAGCGATCGCGGGGTCGTCGTCGACTTTTTATAAACACACTGTATTCAACAACAGCAAAGGACGAGGACGAGGACGGAGAGGAGGAGAAGTCGACTCGTACACTTATCTCTCATCTTGTCGTCATCCTCATCCTCATCATCGGATGATGTTTTTTGAGAACACGACGCAAACACGTGTAACAACAAATACAATAACGACGACAACAGGAAAGAAGAAGACAAAGAAGAACAGATCGTCGATCAGAACGAGCGCTTTATTCGATCCGCTAAAGTTTGATCCAGACCGAGTCTCCGTATCTTTCTGCGAAGATTCCGTCTTGAACGATTCGCCCACTTCGTTGTTGAAACCGAGAAGATACACTTTGACGCACAACGATTTGACGAGACATTTAACGCTATCGGTCTCCAAAGAGTTTAACGAAACGCAAACGAGTATTTGGTATACGAAATTGTTGAGAGACGAAGTTTTAGCGGAATGGCGATCGGATGGATTGCACGTGTTTTGTCAAGTCTCGGCGGACGGCGCGTGGTGGATCCGATGGGCGGCGCCGCTGAGAGCGATTGTGTTCAGACAAAAACTTCCTTTAGTTTTGGACACTTTGCGGTACGCGGAGAGAAATTTGTTTCAGAAACATCCAGAGTTATTAGAAACGCCAGTGTACGTAAACTTTAGTTCAGTAGAATCAGCGAGAAAGAACCGCGGAGAGAGCGATAAGGAGTATTGGGGCCTCCTTAAAGACGCCGGGGGAAAAATGAGTTGAGATTGAAAGTGAATGAAAAGAACGACGAGGTAGATGGATCATCTTCGTCGTCGTCGTCGTCAGTAGCAGCAGCAGGGGCAGGAGAAGATGACTTGGAAACTATGCTGGAGCTTTCGCGCGCCAGAGCGGAGAAGGAATCCGTTCCCCCTCAATATCAGCGGGAAGAGTTTGAGTTACCTTTGAACACTATCAACAGCGTGAACGAGGAAGAGAAGGAAAACATAGCGAGCAGCAAACCTCGGTGATAACCTACATGATGATAATAATAATAATAATAATAATAATAGTATTTTGTGCTAATTTAATAATGATTACAGCAGTTCTATAGAATCTAACTAAAGTTTTGTCGTACACGGGGAGCGAGCGAATACTACGACGGCAAACAAGGCTTTCATCAAAACTCACTCAAGTCTTAACAGCCGCCACCATTTCTTTCTCCTTCCGTTTCTTCGCTCTCTGCCGAGCTTTCGCGGAAAGTTTATGCTTGTGTCCTTGTTTCTTCTTCACTCCTCCTTCGGTTACCGAGTTCTCTCTGGCTTCGATATTTTTCAGTCCTACGTGTGTCTTCGCCGTGTGTTGTTCCCAAGGTTGCGCGTGCGAAATCTCCACGTGTTTCCCGTCTAAATAGTTAAACGGATGTTGATTACAGTTTCTCACCACGTATCTCGCCGTCTCTTTCTTCTCGAATGTTAAGAACGCGTACCCTTTACTCTCGTCCGTGTCTGGATGTCGCGAATGCCAAAGGCGAACTATTTTCCCGTGCGGCTCGAACAGTTCTCTCAGTTGCTCGTCCGTGCACGATTTCGGGAGATATTTTAAGTACACCTCTCTCTTATCCGCAAAGTCCGAAGCTGAACGACCCATATTTGATGATAAAACTTCGTAAGAGTTTATTATTTAACGCGCGGCGGCGTGTGTGTGTGCGTGTTTTGTGTGCTTCACTCTGTTATTTATGATGAGAGTATTTGAGCTCTTGGATGAAAAAGGAGGGCAAAAAAGAGAAAAAAGTCGTCGCTTTGATTCTCCAGTTCATTCATTTCATTCATTTTTTGTTTCAACACAACACACACACGACAAAACCACAAAATTCGTACGCGCAACATCAAATCAAACCGCCTCATCAGCGCATCACATCTCGCGAAGATCAAACGTGTGATTAAAGTTTGAGTTCGCATTAGAAACGAATAAAATGGCGCCGTACATGGGAACCATCTCCAAACCGGAGAACGCGTTGAAACGAGCGGTAGGTTTTACGATTTCTTCTTCTTTCAAAAACGCAATCGCGCCGCTCTGTTTGCTGCTGTTAAAAAGCACAAAAACTCACCACATTTTTCATCTTCTCTTTTCTTACGTAACAGGAGGAACTCATTAACGTTGGACAACCTTTGTCGGCGCTGCAAGCGTTGCACGATGTCGTCACGTCTCGAAGACACCGAACGTGGTCGAAACCTTTGGAGGAAATCATGTTTAAATACGTAGAATTATGCGTGGACTTGAAGAAAGGACGATTGGCCAAAGATGGGTTGATTCAATATCGCATAGCCTGTCAGCAAGTAAATGTGCAGAGTTTGGAGGAAGTCCTGAAGAAGTTTCTGGAATTAGCGACGAAGAAAGTGGAAGACGCAATCGTCGCTGCCGGTGGTTCGACCGATGAGTTGATGCAAGTTGCGGATTTAGAGTTAGAACACACTCCAGAGCAAGTCATGTTGAAAGCTTACACGATGACGCCAGAGGAGTTAGAAGCAGAAGACAACGTCGAGTCGCCAACGCCGTGGTTCAAGTTCCTTTGGGAAACGTACAGAAACTGCTTGGAAGTTTTGCGAAACAACAACAAAATGGAAGCGTTGTATCAGTTGGTGGCTATCGAAGCTTTCAACTTTTGCGTCAAGTACAAGAGAAACTCGGAATTTAGACGTTTGTGCGAAAACTTGCGCTCGCATCTCAATAATCTTTTGAAATACAAAGACCAACGTGATCGACCTGATTTGAATTCAAGAGAAACGCAAGATATTTTGTTGGACATTCGATTTCAGCAACTCGAGGCGAGTTCGCAGTTGGGAATGTGGAACGAAGCGTTTCGATCGGTTGAAGACATTCACGGGTTGATGTTTCTCTTGAAGCGCTCGCCTCGACCGACGTTGATGTCGTCTTATTTTGCCGCGTTGACCAAGGTATTTTTCGTTTCGCAAAACTACCTCTGCAACGCTTACGCGTGGATTAAGTTGTATAACTTATCGAAAGGGTATTTGAAAAACTTGACCGATGAGGATTTGAAGTCGTTAGCGTCTGCGGTTGTCTTGTCCGCCATGTGCATTCCGCCTTACGAGAAAACGCCCTTAGGAAATATTGATGTGGGCGCGAGGCACGAACGAGACTCGAGATTAGCCTCGTTATTGGGATATCAATTAGAAAGTATGCAAGAAGCGAAGAATATCATGTCCAGAGAATTGATCATCAAAGAAATCAAGCGCTCGGGAATGGTTGATAACTGTGCCGAGGAAGTGAGAGATTTGTTCAATATCTTGGAAGACGGTTTTCATCCGCTCGACTTGTGCCAAAAAGCCGAGTCGAAGTTGAAAGCTTTAGAGTCTGTCACATTCAAACTCTCTGCTGAAGTCTCCGTGAAATCCATCGAAGTTTCCGATTTCATTCCGTTGTTGAAAACTTTGTCGGTTTTGCGAATGTTCAATCAGCAATCGAAAGTGTACCGAACGTTGAAGCTCGAAAGAGCGAAGAGCTTGGTCCCATTTCTTCCATATTACGAAGTTGAATTGGCGCTTGTTCGAGCCGTGAAATCAGGGTATCTCTCCTTACGAATCGATCACCAACAACAGATGATTGTTTTTGTTGGCGATGACATCCAGGAAAAGTCCGTGGACGATTATCTCGTCCGAGTTGCGACGACACTTCGCGATGCCTGCCGCGAGTTGACGCCGTCTACGACGGCGGCTTCTGATTTGGACTCGATGAAACGCAAGCGCATAGAAAACGCGGAAGCGATTCGAAGCGCGGTCGAACAAGAGCACAAGCGAGCTTTGGCTAGGAAAGTTATCATCGAAAGACGCAAGGAAGAAGCTGAACGTCTACTCGCGGAGCAAGAGAAGGAAGAAGAGGAAAGACGATTGGCGGCGCAACGCGCTCACGAAGCGGCGGAAGCCAAACGCCTCGAAGTGGAGTCTCGTCAACGAGAAGAAAAACGCATTCGCGCCGAAATGGAGGAAAAAGAAAAGGAAGAGGCCTTGGCGTTGCTCGCGGAGCAAGAGAAGAAGAAAGGGAAGAAGATTTCCATCAAGTTGGAAGAAGGTCAAACTTTGGACAAGAGAATTTTGATGGAAACTGCCATCAAAGAACAAATTTCTGAACGTCAACAGATGGAAAAGAAACTTTTGAAGGTCGCCAAAACCATGGATCACTTGGAAAGAGCTAAGAGAGAGGAGATGGTGCCGTTGATTGAGCAAGCGTACGAAGGGCGAAAAATTGACGACGAAAAGTTTTTCCACGAACAGCAAAAGTTGATAACCGTGAAAACAAAAGCAAAGTGGGAGCAAGATATTGTCGAAAAGAAGAGATTGCAAAAGATGACGGAGACTCAAGCTGCGTTCAAATCTGCAATCATGTTAAGACGCGCGGATGAAATCGCCGCGGCGCAGGCCGAGCGAGAGCGCAAATTAGAAGAGCAGAAGAAGCAACGCAAGGCTGAGCGCGAGATCAAGCGTAGAAAGGCGTACATACGTCGTCTTCAAGAAATGGAATTGGAGGCAAGAGATGAAGCCGAAGCTTTGGAACGCAAGAAGGCCGAAGCTGAGCGTGAAGCTGAGGAAGCGCGAAGACCGTCGAGCAGAGGCGGCGGGGATTCGGACAGAGGAAGTGGATTCGTTCCGCCACATCTTCGCGACCGAGGTGATCGACGTGACGGCAGAGACGACCGAGATGACCGCTCCGGCGGAAGTCGATGGGGTAGAGGCGGCGGTAGAGATGACGATAGACCTCCGAGTCGGGGAACCGACCGATACGAACCTAGAAGAGGAGGATTTGGTGATAACGACGATAGGCCGCCGAGCCGAGGAGACGATAGATGGGGCGGCGATAGACGAAGAGACGATCGCCCACCAAGTCGTGGCGTAGGTGACAGAAGGGATGACAGAAGGGATGACAGAAGAGATGACAGAAGAGATGACAGAAGGGATGATAGAAGGCCACCGCCATCGCGCGATGAGGGGAAGTCGAGATGGTAATAATCTCGTAAAAATTCATCGTCAGTTGAAAATAGTTCTCACATTAAAGTTGTTCACGTGACCACTTTACTACACCATACTAAAATAAACTACTGCGTATTCGATGTTAATCTGTTGGCATTATCAGAGCGCTGCCGGGTATTCTCCGCTCCAAATCCTTTGCAAAATCGAGTGATTGCGTGTGAAACGTCACCAATATTTTTTGTCCCCCGTTGTCGTCCACTTCTTCCACGTGCTTTTGGATGTTCATGTTCGAGATAGAAGTACACTTATAATAACTACGAGGATATTTGCTTCCTTTAACAAACTTTTGTCCGTACTTGCGCCACCGCATCTCATCGCTCGTTTTCCCATCGGTTGTGAGAACGACGACTCTAAAACTCGCCGCGTTCTCCTTCGAAGAGTTGCCTCGCAAGTACACCAGAGTCGCGGCATCTCGAGATGTTGTTCTTGTCGTAGAAACTCCTGCCATTCTCTCTTCTCGTTGGTCTGGTTCGCCTTCGTCCTTTTCCTCTTCTTCTTCTTCTTCTTCTTCTTCTTCTTCTTTCTCAGAGAGCGTTTTATTGCTATCGTAAAAATACAGCAAAGGAGAGAACGCTCTTTTGCTCACTTCTTCTTCTTCTTCTTCTTCTTGGTCTTGGTCTTCTTGGTCTTCTTCCTCGTCCTCCGAGGAGGAAGAGGCGCACAAAGAAGAAGGCTCGTCCTCCTCGTCCTCGTCATCGCGGAACGGCAAGAGCAAACTAATCCTCCCTTGTTCGTCTTCGTCGTCTTCGTCGTCTTCGTCTTCTTCTCTTTGGTGTTGTCTTCGTCGTCGTCGTGTTCGGTTTTGGTGGTGTATTCTCCCGGTCGTCGGCGACTGCAAACACGAAGAAGAGAAGGAAGAAAAAAACCCACACGCGCTGGTAGTGGAGAAGTTCTTCGGAGAGAGAAGAAGCACGGGAGAGGAAGAAGAAAAAGATCCTCGTCGAACTTCTTCTTCTTTTTCTCTCGTTCGCAGTCTCTTTCTCTCCTCGTCGATCATCGTTGTAAAAATCATAGTTCGTCGTCGTCAACACTCTGCGCGCAAGAGAGAGTGTGTTGTGTGTTGTATGTCGTGATATTTTTTTCTTTCTTTTTCTCTTTCTCTATTTTCAGGTCACACTCTGCTTTTGGGGGCAGTCAAACCAAAACCAAAAATATCTTCTTGCCTAAAACACACAAAGGAAAAAAGAGAAAGAAAACTTGTCTTCTTCTTCTTCTTCTTCTTCTTCTTTCGAGTCAGAAGAGGTAATCTTTTCTCTTTAACTCTCTCGCTCAAATCATCATCGTTATAAAAAAAGAGTGTATCTTTCTTTGTTGGGGAGAGGAGGAGTTTTAACTCTCTTTTTAAGAAGAAGCGCTCGAAGAATCGTGCTGCTGCTCTTGAATTATCCGTGTAAAGAAGAAGAAGAAGAAGAAGAAGTACAGAGAAAGAGAAGTGGACCAAGCGACTCATTCAGAAGCAGAGAGACAGAAAGAGAGACAGAAGAAAGCAAAAAAAATCTCTTTGTTTTTGATCGACGACAAAACCAGACAGAATCGCGCGCGCGCGCGTACTTTCTTTTGAAGAGGAGTAATTTTCGCAGCATCAAAACCATCATCGTCGTCGCGTCGTTATCGTCTGAATCGTCATGTTGAAGAACGTGAAGAAGCAGTTGTCCATGGTTGGACGAAAGAACTCTTTCACAAACAATCAGCAAGGAGGACAAGGAGGAGAAAAAGGAGGAGAAGCGGCACCTTCGTCCCAACAAGGGGGAGAAACTACCACCACCACAAACAACGAGAGCGGAGGAGGATCTCCTGGAGAAAGAGACCGATCGTCGCTGACGGCATCGTCCTCGAACTCAAACAAGAAGAAAGACTCGATAACGACGACGACGACGATGACGAAGGCGGGTACTAGTAATAAGAACAACATCGCTCCGTTAGAGGAGTTGTACGATAAAAATCGACCTCTGTTTCTGTTTCGAGACGTGCCGGCTTCGGACCGACAAAGTTTATTTCGTAAAAAGTTACAGTTGTGCTCGTACGTGTTTGATTTTACTGATCCAACTTCGCACGTTCGAGAGAAAGAAATCAAAAGACAAACGCTGTTAGAACTCGGAGATTACGTCAATCAAGACAACACGGCTAAGTTCACGGACAAGGTGTTTGACGACGTCATGTATATGCTTTCGTGCAATCTCTTTCGAGCGTTGCCGCCGAGAAGCTCGGAACAAACCGGGAACGCCGCTGGAGAACATTTCGATCCCGAAGAAGAAGAACCAAAGTTAGAACCAGCTTGGCCGCACTTACAAATCGTCTACGAGTTTCTGTTGAGGTGCGTGGTGTCCAACGAAGTCGACGCAAAGATTGGGAAAAAATACGTTGACAACGCGTTTGTTTTGAAACTTTTAGAATTGTTCGATTCGGAAGACCCGAGAGAGAGAGATTACTTGAAGACGATTTTGCACAGGATTTACGGAAAATTCATGGTGCATCGACCTTTCATTCGAAAGGCTATCAACAACATATTCTTTAGATTCATATACGAAACGGAAAAACACAACGGCATCGCAGAGTTGTTGGAAATTCTCGGATCGATCATCAACGGGTTCGCGTTACCTTTGAAGGAGGAACACAAGAAGTTTCTCGTCCGCGCTTTACTGCCTTTGCACAAGCCAAAGTGCATGGCGATGTATCATCAGCAATTATTATACTGCGTGACGCAGTTTGTGGAGAAAGATCCGCGTTTGGCGGATCCGGTATTGAAAGGATTATTAAAGTATTGGCCGGTGACAAACTCTCAAAAGGAGGTTTTATTTTTAGGCGAGTTGGAGGAAGTTTTAGAGTTGACGCAACCGCAGGAGTTCACCAAGACGATGATCCCGTTGTTTCAGCAAATATCGCGATGCGTCGAGTCTAGTCACTTCCAAGTTTCTGAACGAGCGCTTTTCCTTTGGAACAACGATTACATCGTCAACTTAGTCGCGCAGAATAGACACGTGATCGTCCCAGTCGTATTTGGAAGCTTGGAAAGGACGGCGATGACGCACTGGAACGCTTCCGTGAACGGTTTAACCATCAACGTTCGTAAAATGTTACAAGAGTTGGACCCGGAGTTATTCGACGACACGCGTTTGAAGTGGCACGAGAGCCAAGATGAGTTGCAAGCGAAGGAGGAATACAAGAACAAGTGCGTTGAGATTGTGGAGAAGCTCGCGAAGTTGAACACCGACGGTATCAATAATAATAATAAATAGACAAGCATATTGAATCATTTTGTTGTTGTTAATATATATATAGCGCAAACTACAAATCTTCGCGAACGTCGCTCTCGTCTTTAACGTCCAGTCGCACGGGTAATACCATCCTTTTTTTTCATCGCTATTATTATTATTGTTTTCATCATCGTCCTCGACAGTGTCATCATCCATTTTACCAGCACTTGTAGCAGTATTATTCACTCTCGTCGTCCTCCCGACACCGTCGACGATAGTCTCGCCGATGAACATCCTCTCAAAGTTCCGATTGTTCTCCTTCACGTTTACGTTTTTCAACTCTCTTTTCAACCTCGACGCTTCTCTTTTCCTCGATTTTTTAAACTCTTCGTCCGTTCTCGTCTTCTTCCCCTTCCCGTTCCCGGCGAGGACCGTTTTCATCAAAGCGTCCAAATCTTTTCCTTCGTCCTCTTCAGCCTTTTCCTCCTCCTCTTCTTCCGAAGAGTGAGAGAAGGACGACATCGATTCTTCTTCTTCGTCCAAATTCTTCTTTCCAACGATGATATCTTTCCACTCCAACGCGCCTCCGTTTTCTCTTCTTCCTCTTTTCGTCCTCCTCTTTCTCTTCTTCTCGTCTTTATCGTCTTTGTCCGCGACGAAAGCGTTGGCCCGTTCGCCGCTCATTTTTGAATAAAACGTAGGAATGAATGCGACGAGAGAAACGCTTCTTATTATTGCGAAAGAAAAGGAGTATAATTAGAAAAGAGAAATCAGAAAGCTTCTCTTTCAACGAATGCGCTTTCAACGAGCGAAAGACGCGCTTCTTTCAAACGACGCGAACGTCGTCGTCGCGAGAAAAAGCCAAAAGCGTTTTGCGTCGAAAGAGTCGCGCTTTAAATTTTGAAGAGAGAGAGGAAGAAAAAAAGATTTAGGGTGTCGGTCAAAATTTGTTTCACTCTATGTGTTGTTGTACCGAAATCGAAAACGGGACGCACTCGCTGTTTTAAAGCAGCTTTTAGGGTTTGCGAATCAGCGAGTGTTGAGCGCGAAATGCGCCAATACTGCAGAGAGTGATAAAGGTAGAGTTAATACAGAGCGCCTCGTGTTTATATGTAGTTTAGTAATTAAAAGAAAAGTTCTATTTTGGCGCTGCGGCATAAGCGCGTAGTTTAAAAAAAAGCGAAAATCACAGCACCGTTCCGACGACGATGCCGTCTTCGCTCGAGCCGTAGGCAGCGTTTGCCGCCGACGACTCGCGTTGATTCGCGTTCCGAAGAGGGACGAGATATTCTTCCGCCGCCGTCGGCGCGCTTTCGCGGTATTCTTCTTTGTGAACGAATCGATTGCTTTTGTCGCGCGTAAACGACGCCATCATTTGACTCGCAACCATCCCGAACGCAAACGCCGCCGCAACGACGATGTAATACGCGGTATTTTTGTTCAACGGAGATAGAAAGGACGCGTCCTTGGTTCCCTTTGATGAGCCCAATTTTGCGGACGTAGTGGAAGTAGTGGACGCAGTCGGCGTCAAGTAACACGTAGAAACTTGATTTGACACCGCGCAGGTATACTTTGCGTTGAATGCGGTTGCTGAAAAAAACATACCAAATTGTACGCTCGTTGCCGCTGATCCCGTCCATCCCGACACGTCTTGATCAAATATTTCATTAGAATAAAACATGAACTTCATATTCGTAACTTGGGACGTGTCCCAACCTCCAATGTCTTGGTTGAATGCCGAAGTATCTACGTTTTGCATGTTGAACATTCCTTGCATCGTGACAACAGAACTGACGTCCCAGCCACTGATGTCTTGATTAAACGCAGCAGCGTTTTTGAACATTATGAACGTAGTGGTCGCGGAAGACGTGCTCCACTGGGAAATGTCGGCGTTAAATGTTGTTCTACCAAGGAAAGCTGAAGACATATCCGTCACCTGACTGACGTCCCAATCCGGCATTGGACCGAATTCACCATCTGTGCATAAACCATCGACAGGGTTTGTATCTAAACATGATGTGATAGCTGCAAAAAACGTATCGTCGGTTAAGGCGGTAAACGATGGCGGCGGACTCGGTGGTGGCGGACTCGGTGGCGACGACGACGAGCATCCGAAAGATTCGGTGATTGCAAAACTTGACGCGCCGTTTCCGCCAGTATCTGTGAGGTACCCGTCGTTGATTGTTACCGTATATTCGCCCACTTCAGCTTTCGAAGACACCGCCGAAGAGATTGGCATGGTCATTGTCCATGAATTTCTTCCGTTTGTTTCGTGAGAGAGGCATCGAAAGTCGTAGTGTAACAAGATGTCAGCGCTGCTTACGGCACCGTCTGCGACGGCGTTTCCGTCGCAATCGGCAGTTCTCGAGATGGAATACGCAGAAGCATCGGAGTCAAGTTGCGGACATGAAATTTCTTCAGAAAAATCGACAAATAAAACGTTTCCGTACACTTCGTGAGAAGATGGATACGGGCTCGTCACGTCGGCAATCATGTACAAAGTATCATCCGTTACCGATCCTCGAACGTCCGTCGTCGCGAACGAGTCGTACCCGGA